>OLFV01000331.1_pt1 | contig 57712 bp, 47 predicted proteins | sample 1605551 | NCBI WGS metagenome assembly OLFV01 (sample SAMEA3888922, study PRJEB22519) | human gut metagenome | biome: human gut; feature: human-associated habitat; material: faeces | place: Denmark | collected 2011 | reverse complement strand
GTAGATAAGGTTATCACATGGTAACGTAGCAATATTGTTTTATCATATATAATGCATATTGCTTGAAAACATAAAAGCCCAGAGCACAATGCCCTGGGCTTTCTTTTATATATAAAGGCTATTGCCTAAATAATCTTATTAAGGCTGCTTGCCGATGTAAGCCAAGATACCGCCGTCAACGTAGAGAACGTGACCGTTTACGAAGTTTGAGGCATCGCTGGCGAGGAACACTACAGGACCCATCAAGTCCTCAGGTGTACCCCAACGTGCAGCAGGAGTCTTAGCTACGATGAAGCTGTCGAACGGATGACGTGAGCCGTCAGCCTGACGCTCGCGCAAAGGAGCGGTCTGAGGAGTAGCGATGTAGCCCGGGCCGATACCGTTGCACTGGATGTTGAACTCGCCGAACTCAGAGCAGATGTTGCGTGTGAGCATCTTCAAGCCGCCCTTGGCAGCTGCGTATGCCGAAACAGTCTCACGACCAAGCTCTGACATCATTGAGCAGATGTTGATAATCTTGCCATGTCCCTTCTCCTTCATGCCAGGAATAACAGCCTTAGACACGATGAACGGAGCGTTGAGGTCGATATCGATAACCTGACGGAAGTCCTCTACAGACATCTCAGTCATAGGAATACGCTTGATGATACCAGCATTGTTAACGAGGATGTCGATAACACCGAGTTCCTTGTTGATGTCGGCTACCATTGCCTTTACCTGCTCTTCGTCGGTAACGTCGCAGATATATCCATGAGCCTCGATGCCCTTAGCCTTATAGTCGGCAAGAGCCTGGTCCATGTGGTGCTGTGAACGGCAGTTGAACGCAATCTTTGCGCCTGCATTGTACAGAGCCTCAGCCATAGCAAAACCGATGCCGTAGGCTGCTCCAGTAACGAGAGCTACCTTGCCCTCAAGTGAAAACATTTTGTCCATTGTTGTTACTTTTAGTTTTATTTCAAGTCAGTTGTTTGGATTTTCTGCATATCGCCGTAGTCGAGGTTCTCGCCTGCCATACCCCAGATGAAAGTATAGTTGCTGGTACCGGCAGCGCAGTGAACCGACCATTGCGGAGAGATGACAGCCTGCTCGTTGTTCAACCACATCGGGCGTGTCTCCTGCGGCTCACCCATGATGTGGCAGATGCGCTGACCCTCGGGCACGTTGAAGTAGAGATAGGTCTCCATACGGCGCATGTGTGTGTGAGCGGGCATTGTGTTCCATACCGAACCTGTCTTCAACTCAGTGACACCCATCTGCAACTGGCATGTGCGTACACCTGCTACACCGTTGATGATGAGCTGGTGGATAACACGGTCGTTGCTCTCGGCAAGCGAACCAGCCTTGATGTTCTTAGCCTCCTTCAGAGTGACGAGCTTTGTGGGGAATGAAGTGTGAGCTGTAGCACTGTTCATATAGAACTTGGCAGGATTCTTTGGGTCCTTGCTTGAGAGTGTGATGTTGTTAGGGTTCTTCTCAGTAGAACGGCCTACGTAGATGCCCTCCTGGAAGTTGAGGTCGTACTTCTTGCCGTCTACGGTGACAACACCGGGTCCGCCGATGTTGATGATACCCATCTCACGGTTCTCAAGGAATGTCTTGGCGAGCAGCGGCTCGATAGGCTCAATCTTGATAGGAGCGTCAACAGGCTCGGCACCGCCTACGAGGAAGCGGTCGTACATAGTGTATGTCCAGTTAACTTCGTTGGGAGCGAATACCTTCTCTACCAAAAACTCCTTGCGCAAACGATCAGTTGTGTAGTGCTTGGCATCCTCCGGATGATTCGCCCAACGTACCTGATAGTTTACGGTCTGTGCCATTGCCGACATTGACATGAGAGCAACAGCTGCTGTGATGAATAATTTCTTCATTTATCTATTTTTTGTTTTTTAGATTTACTTGCGTGTCACATCCTTAACGATGCGTGTGCGGTTATACCACATCATGCCCAATGTGATGGCTACAAGGATAGCCGGGCCAACATACTTGACATGGCATGAAAGCTTGTAGATGATCCAGCCGAATGACGAAGCTGCGAAGTCGAGAGCACCACCCGAGAATCCTTCAGGAATGTGAGCAGCAGAATCGCCTGTGGCTGCATATACCTGATTGGCTGCCATGGTGAAGTCGGGAGCCATGTCAGTAACGAAGTACAGACCGATGATGAGCGTTACAAGACCGATGATGAGGGTCTTCACAACGTTGCCCTTAGTGAAAGGCAGAACCATCGGGAACAGATAGAACATTCCGGCAAGCGATGCCAACGGAAGGAACTGGTTGCCCGGGAGGAACACTGCCAATGCAAGGATAACGGGGATGAGGATAACCGAAGCTACGAGTGTGGTAGGATGACCGATAACGAGAGCGGGGCTCATACCGATGTAAACCTTCTTGCCGTTGAACTTCGACTTAACCAACTCCTGTGTCTTCTCCGAAATAGGCTTCAATCCCTCGATGAAGAGTGATGTGATACGTGGGATAAGCTCCATAACGGCACCCATGGTAACACCAAGGAAGAGTACCTTCTTGATGTCGAGCTGGGCAGCCCAACCGATGAGCATACCTACGATAACACCCAATACGAGCGGCTCGCCGAGCACGCCAAACTTCTTCTTCATACCCTCAGCGTCGATGTCGAGCTTAGAGAAGCCAGGAATGCGGTCGAGAGCCTTGTTGAAGATGATGGCGAAAGGCATGAAGCTCTGGCAGAAAGGCTGCGGAATAGAGATGCCTTCGAGGTCGTAATGCTTCTGAAACTTCTCTGCTGTGAGGTCGGCACACACAAGTGTGTTGATGTAGCAGATGATGGCTGCGAAGTAGCCCCACAAAAGGCTCTCGCCCATCACAAAGTATACTACAGCACCGATGAATGCGAAGTGCCAGTAGTTCCAAAGGTCGATATTGACAGTACGTGTGGTCTTGGTGATGAGCATGAGGAAGTTGACGCCAAGACAGATGGGGATGATGAGCGCACCTACAGCGGTGTTGTAAGCCACAGCGGCAGCAGCAGGCCAACCCATGTCGAACACGTTGAGCTGCAAATGATAGATTTCGGAGATGCCCTTGAGCGGATCGTTGAAGTTGGAGGTAAGCAATGCTGTAACTACTCCCAAACCAACGAAGCCCACACCGACATAAAGTCCTGACTTGAATGCCTTGCCGAACTTCATGCCGATGCCCAGACCGATGACGGTGAAGAGTATAGGCATCATCACCGATGCACCAAGACTAATTATGTAACTGAAAACTTGATCCATTTATTTTTAATATAAGGAAAGATTATAGTTGCTATATATTATTTACTTAGACTCGCGTGCATTGGCTACATACTGCAACGACTCGCGGCACTTGTCGCTTACTGCCTTCCAGTCGCCTGCAGCGATAGTGGCCTTCGGGAACAGCTTTGAGCCCATGCCTACGCAGTTGGCGCCAGCCTTAATCCAAGAAGCGATGTTGTCTGCGTCGGGCGAAACACCACCGGTAACCATGATGAGCGACCAAGGCATCGGAGCCTTCAAGCCCTTAACGAAGTTAGGACCGAGAACGTCGCCAGGGAATACCTTGCAAAGGTCACAACCCATCTCCTGAGCCATACCAACCTCTGTCACTGAACCGCAACCCGGTGTGTAGGGGATGAGGCGGCGGTTGCACACCTTAGCTACGTCGGGGTTGAACAACGGGCCTACTACGAAGCAAGCACCAAGCTGAATGTAGAGCGATGCTGTAGGAGCGTCGACGATAGAGCCTACACCCATAGCCATCTCAGGACATTCCTTGGCTGCGAACTTAACCACCTCGGCGAACACCTCGTGAGCGAAGTCGCCACGGTTGGTGAACTCAAATGCGCGCACGCCACCCTCGTAGCATGCCTTTACTATATTCTTTGCTATCTCTACGTCGTTGTTGTAGAATACAGGTACCATACCGGTTCCGGTAATCTTAGCAAGTACCTGCTGTTTGTTGAATTTTGCCATAATAATGAATATAATTAGAAGCCCTACCCCCAGCCCCTCCCCCGTAGGGAGGGGAGTGGTATGTTAGGCTACTTAAAGATTTTAAAGTTATTTTTAAAGTCCTATCGCTGTACTCTACCGTTAGCGTTTCCGGCAGCCAATGCCTCTACCTCGTCAACAGAAACAAGGTTGAAGTCGCCGTTGATAGTGTGCTTCAGAGCCGAAGCAGCTACTGCAAACTCAAGAGCTTCGCCCTGAGTCGGCTTGGTGAGCAAGCCATGGATAAGACCACCTGAGAAAGAGTCGCCACCACCTACGCGGTCGATGATAGGCATGATGTCGTAACGACGGCTCTCGTAGAACTCCTTGCCGTTGTAGATAAGAGCCTTCCATCCGTTGTGTGTAGCCGAGAAGCTCTCGCGCAATGTAGAAACAACGTACTTGAAGCCGAACTCCTTCTGCATCTGCTCGAAAATCTTGTGATAGCCGCTTGCGTCAGTCTGGCCACCCTCTACGTCAGCGTCGGGCTTGAAGCCGAGGCAAAGCTGTGCGTCCTCCTCGTTGCCGATGCAAACGTCAACATACTGCATCAATGGACGCATAACCGAGATAGCCTTCTCTGAAGTCCAGAGCTTCTTGCGGAAGTTGAGGTCGACGCTCACTGTAACGCCATGACGCTTGGCAGCCTCGCAAGCGAGACGTGTCAGCTCGGCAGCCTTGTCGCTGATAGCTGGTGTGATGCCGCTCCAGTGGAACCACTGTGCGCCTTCCATGATAGCGTCGAAATCGAAATCCTCGGGATTAGCCTCAGCGATAGAAGAGTGTGCACGGTCGTAGATAACCTTCGACGGACGCATTGAAGCACCGGTCTCAGCATAGTACAGACCTACACGTTCGCCACCACGAGCGATGAAGCGTGTGTCAACGCCATAACGACGCAATGCGTTGATGGCAATCTGTCCGATGTCGTGCTTCGGAAGTTTGCTCACAAAGTAAGCCTCATGTCCATAGTTGGCCACACTTACAGCCACATTAGCCTCACCACCACCAGGGATGATACGGAACATTTCTGACTGGATGAAACGATCGTTGCCGTTAGGCGACAGGCGGAGCATAATCTCGCCAAGAGTAATAATTTTTGCCATTGTTGTTATATATGTTAATTTCTTTAGTTAATAAGTATACGAGTTTATTGAAAAACCTACTGATATAAGAACTGATATATACACTCTATACTGTCTTATTTAACAGTTACGGCAGTCTGCAACGGCTGCTTAAGGTTGTTCATGAAGTCTTCTATCTGCATGTACCACACACGCTGGTTGGGTGTTCCGCTCTTGCACCATGAGGCACCGAAGTAGTAGGTGAAAGGTTCGTTGTTCTTCACGCCACGCTTTACGCCGACGGCGTTGCCAACGATGCCTGCCTTCTTGTGCCATGGGTCGCGTACGAGCTGGGTAGCATCGGCTCCATTGGGGAAGAGAGCTGCCACATAAATCTCAAACTGATGGCGTTCGGCAGAATCTGTAGGGTCGGTATAGGCTACATAGTTGGGCGCGAGCTTCAGGTCGGAAGCCTTCTCGGTGTGCACCACTACTCCACCGCAAACGTCCATCGGCTTCTTGAGTCCGTCGTACCATACGGTCATCTTATTGAAGAACGACCACTTGTCAAGGCTTATGATACGGTGTTCGGTCACGTTCTGACCGTCAATCTTCTCGGTGTTATAAACAAGTTCGAGTGTGAAGCGCAGCGGACCATTGTCCAGCACGCGATATTCCTTGAAACAATACGGCATTACGATGCTGTCGCCGAGCATAATGGCAGGTGTGCCGCATCCGAGGCTTGGACCTACGTTGTAGCAGTCGAGTCCGGTGCCATGGTCGAGGTGGAGCGAAACAACCTGGTCGAGCGAGTCGGCCTCCTGCTTGCGTCCTTCCTTGCGCATCTGTGCCGAGTGGCGATGGCCGTTGTATACAACAGCATAACGTTTCTCTACATCAGGATAAGGAGTGCTCTTGAGCCACACGTCCATACCAAACGCTTTCTCGCCGGTGCGCTGCAATGCTGGACCGTAAGCTCTGTACGAGCAGCGGTCGTTCTCCCATACAAAGTCGTCGACACGCCAAGGATACAGTTTTCCTACGGTATAGCTCTGTGTAGGGTCGGGTGTGCCAGCCTTGACATAGAACTTGGCTGTGCCGCCAGGGATAACAGTAGTCTCGACAAGCAGCTTGTTGTCGTGTGTTATCTGGCATGCCTCTGGCAGTCCATAGGGGTTTAACACTCTCACGGGGCTGCCTTGGGCTACTCCGAGAGCCTTCCACACTTCGTTGGCATCGAACTCTGCCACCTCAAGTCGTTGCTCCTGTCCGCTGTTTTTTACGGTGAGCACAACGTCGGCCATGCATTCAACCCCTTGAACCATTGCAAGGAGAAGCATGAACGCATACTTTATTTTCCGTATCATTTTCTATATATTAATATGTAATAGATATCATCTAAACGTACCAAAATTGATTATTTTCATTTGATATAAGCTTGATAGCGCTTTCAAATATACTAATAATTATTCTATTTAAGAATATTGTATTTTGGTTTCCCGATAGATTTAATAACTGTTATACATTTATTATCTATAATAGTACGTCTCAGTTTACAAAATTACGGCAAACCGATTATTTTCGAGTATAAAAACGTACAAACGACATACGAATTTCGTACACGGATATAAAAAAAAAGGGATTGCCCCATATCACATGAAGCAATCCCGAAAAAGGAGTTTTCTAACATCAACTTTTAACTTAGGGCGTAATACACATTTACCATAAGCCCTAAATATAAACTAATTATAAATAAACCATTTAATACAAAAAATCCCTATTTTCCATTTACATATGAAATATCACTATTTCTAAAAATGAAATATCACTATTTCTATCTATATTACCAATCTAAATCTTGCCGCCCTTGACTGCCGCCAACGGCAGCAGACACTTCCCAATTGACTTGGGAAGATAAGGGGTGTACATAAAGAATTGTCTGCTTGTTTGACTTTTAGTTTTTAATTAATTTGATATAAGTGTGTGTGCTATTGAATTACGATGCAAAGGTAGCAGGAAAACACCAATCGGACGGTACATTTTTGTCCGAAAGGTGTATCTGCCTGTTCACTTTTGAGCTTTTAACACTTATTTGAGCGCTACTTTAGCCAAAATGCCTTCTGTAGCCCATGGGTCTTCTATTTCTTTTAGAATCTGACCCATTCGCTTGGTGAGCTGTTTAATCAGTTTGCGATTCTCTGGCTTGTTGGCAATATTGTTGAGCTGATAAGGATCGTTCTGGTCGTCGAAGAGCAGAATCTCCTTACGCTTGTAGTCGCGTGTGATGTAGATGGCCATTGTGTAGCGGTGGGTCTTGAGTCCACGTGCTGCCGGGAAATAGTTGACAACGAGTCCGTCCTTATCCTTGTCGCCGTCCATATTCTGTATGTACAGCGCAGCGTCGGGACGCTCAACCGTCTTAGATGTCGGGTCGAGGAAGAGGCTTGAATAGTCAACACCCTGAGTAACCGACGGAATCTGGTCGTGCAGACCTACAAGACCGAGCATTGTAGGCATGATGTCGGGCGACGAAAGCAGCAGATTGTCGGTACGCGGAGTGAGATGGCCCTTATATCTTATTAAGAATGGAACGTTCATCGACTCTGAATACGGCGAGTTCTTAGGGTCGTCGGTATTCTGCGAACACATTGTCTCGCCGTGGTCGGATGTGAACACAACGATTGTATTGTCATCAAGACCTGCCTCACGCAGTGCGTCGAGAATCATGCCGAAGGCGCGGTCAACGCCTGTAACCGATGCGAAATAATAGCGAACCGACTCTGCCTTGCGCATTTCGCGGTTTGCATTCTTACGAACGAGGAGCTGATCGAGCGGCTGCTTGGCATACAGATTATAATCTTCTTCCATACAGTCGGTGAGCGAACGATACGGGCTGTGAGGCGGGTTCATGCCCACCATGAGGAAGAACGGCTTGTTGGAGTCGCGCTCGCCGTTGCGGTTGAGAATGTAGCTTACAGCATGCTTTGCCTCATATATAGGCGACCACTCGTGCGGATCGTGACGATTGCCGTTGTTGTCCCAGTAGTGCGGGTTCTTGTGCTCGTCGAATGTGCCGTACGACAACCAGTAGTTGAATCCGTGACGCTGTTGCGGCTCGGTGTAGGCATCCCATACGGGGCGCTGTGTCTCTACGTATTCGCCTGGGTTCTGTGGCGAGTTCTTGGTAGGGAACTGCACATGAAGCTTGCCGATGTATCCGCAGTCGTAGCCCGCCTGGCTCATCACGTCGCTCCAGCTTACGGGGTCGGTAAGCCAAGAAGATATAGGACGGCTTGAGTTGCAGTTGAGAGGCACACCGCTCTTGTTAGGATACATACCGGTAAGCAGCGAGCCGCGATGGGGGCTGCTCAACGGACAGTTGCTCTGTGCCGATGTGAGCACTACCGATTCACGAGCGAAGCGGTTGATATTGGGGGTATGCACGGGGTCGTTCTGCGAGTTGATGGATCCCTCAAAGCCTGGCTGGCCCCAAAACTCCATAGCGTAATTGCGCATCTGGTCGGGGAATACATACACTACATTAGGACGCTGCTGTGCGGCAGCTGTTGTAGCGAACACCGAAAGAATAGGTGTTGCAACGTTCTTTAGCATAGACAGCTTGCTAAAAAAGCTTGAATTAGACATATATATTATTGTTTTTAGGTTTTACTATTGAGATATAAAGATTCCGTTCAAAAGGTTGTTCATCACGTTACAAAGTTATGAAATCATTGTGAAACAAACGTATATTTTAGTACAGAATCTTTATTATTTAGTACCCATTTGTATGGTTTTTAGACATTTTTTGCAGTTGGCACCCAAAAACAAACGTTATTAAAGTTGTACGCGTGCTGTTAAAAAAACTTGATTGTTTGCACGTTGCGCCATAAAGTAGTAATTTTGCAACGCAATGAAATACATATTATTAACAATCATCACGCTGATGCTGTTCACGGCGTGCGCCAAGACCGATGACGAGAAGGCCCAGGACCTGCTCGCCCAGATAGACCAACTCTATGCCAAAGGCAAGTACAAGGAGACTCTCGACTCAATAACCGTACTGCGCGACCGCTTCCCTATGGCACTTGAGTCAAGACGCAAGGCGCTCGTGGTATGGCAGAAAGCATCGCTCGCTATGGCGCAGAAAGACGTAGCAAACACCGACATACGCCTGCAGGAAGTGGCACGACAGATAGAGGAAACCACCGACCGACTGACACGCAACATGCTGCTTGTAAAGCGCGACTCGCTCCAGGCACGATACGAGGCTATGTGCGGTGTAGTGAGAATGATACACGCAAGGCAGAAACAATAGCATAGGATAAACTTGTTTATTTGACAGGTTTTTTGTATTTTTGTGCCGACTTATAAACAGACATGACAAAAACAGAAGAACAATTCAGAAGCGTGATGCAGGAGTGCCGGACGTTATTCGGCAAGAAACTGCACGACTATGGGGCATCGTGGCGCATATTGCGCCCGTCGTCGCTCACCGACCAGCTCTTCATCAAGGCCAAGCGCATACGCTCAATCGAAATCACTGGCACTACGCTTGTAGGCGAGGGTATACGCCCCGAGTTTATCGCTTTGATAAACTATGGCATCATCGGACTTATACAGCTCAAGAACGGATTCACCGACACCGTGGACACCACGCCCGACGAGGCGATGGCTATGTACGACGAGTTTGCCAAAGAATGCCTGGAACTGATGCTGCGCAAGAACCACGACTATGCCGAGGCATGGCGCGACATGCGCGTGAGCAGCTATACCGACTTTATTCTGACCAAAATACAACGCGTCAAGGAAATAGAAAACATCAACGGCAACACTCTCGTATCGGAAGGCATCGATGCCAACTATATGGACATCATCAACTATGCCTGCTTCGGAGCCATAAAGACTGCAGAGAACGAATAATACCCACACACTGCCAACATACGACAGCAGAAATAATTCATCAACAAAAATGTCCAAACTCAGAATACTCGCCGTAAACCTGTGCCGACTGATACTTGCACTGACATTCATTCTGTCAGGATATGTCAAGGCTATCGATCCGCTTGGCACACAATACAAGCTGAAGGACTATGCAGCCGCGTTGCATCTGGCGGAGTACATACCCGACTGGATTACGCTCACCGGAGCGATAGCATTGGCTATGACGGAGTTTGCACTGGGCATGTTCATGCTGTTTGCCATACAACGCCGACTTGTGTCAAAGTTCACGACGGCAATGATGGTGGTGATGACTCTCATCACGGTGTGGATATTCATAGCCAACCCTGTAAAGGACTGCGGATGCTTCGGCGATGCCATAAAGCTGACCAACGGCGAGACTCTGCTCAAGAACATTGTGTTGCTGGCAGCAGCAATAGTAACTATGTTGCGCCCTATGGACATGGGCAGACTAATATCGAAGTCGAACCAATGGATTGTGACCAACTACTCGCTGATATACATCGTGTGCACAAGCGTATACTGCCTGTATGCCTTGCCTACGTTCGACTTCCGTCCGTATCACATCGGAGCCAACATCAAGAAGGGCATGGAGATACCCGAAGGAGCCGAGCAGCCGGAGTTTGAAACCACGTTCATACTTAAGAAGAACGGACAGACGCGCGAATTCACGCTCGACAACTATCCCGACTCAACTTGGGAGTTTGTCGACTCGAAGACCATTCAGACACGCCAGGGCTACGAGCCGCCAATACACGACTTCAGCCTGACAGACACTGAAACCGGCGAAGACATCACCGAGAATGTGCTAAATCACAAGGGATACACATTCCTGCTCATATCACGCTCATTGGCATACGCTGACGACAGCAACTTCGGTGACATCGACCAGATATACGAGTATGCAACGGAATACAAGATACCGTTCTACTGCGTCACGGCATCTACCGACAAAGACATCAACCAATGGCGCGACCTGACAGGAGCCGAATACCCCTTCTGCACTGCCGACGAGACAACACTCAAGACCATAATACGTAGCAACCCCGGACTGCTGCTCCTCAAGGATGCAACCATCATAGGCAAGTGGAGCCACAACCAATTGCCAGACACCGAAGAACTGACAGCAAGCCCCGACAAGCTGCCTATAGGACAACAGACAGACGACGGAGTGACCGGCAAACTGATTAAGGTGTTGCTGACATTCCTGCTGCCTCTGGCTGTGCTGACCATTGCCGACCGAATATGGGCATGGTCGAAGTGGGTGCGCAACAAAGAAAAGAAAGAATCGGACAAAATATTTCAAATCTTTAAAAACAAAAGGAAAATGAGAAAGAAAATTGTAGCAGGTAACTGGAAAATGAACCTCAACCTGCAGGATGGCGTTGCTCTCGCCAAGGAAATCAACGAGGCACTTGTAGCTGACAAACCAAACTGTGAAGTTATCATCTGCACTCCGTTCATCCACCTCGCTTCTGTAGCTCAGGTGCTCGACCAGAACGTAGTAGCTCTCGGTGCCGAGAACTGCGCTGACAAGGTTAAGGGTGCTTACACTGGCGAAGTTTCAGCCGAAATGGTAAAGAGCACAGGTGCTCAGTACGTTATCCTCGGCCACTCAGAGCGTCGTCAGTACTACGGTGAGACTGCTGAGATTCTGAAGGAGAAGGTAGACCTCGCACTGGCTAACGGCTTGAAGATTCTCTTCTGCTGCGGCGAGACTCTCGAGGAGCGTCAGGCAGAGAAGCAGAACGAGGTTGTAAAGGCAGAGCTCGAGGGCTCAGTATTCCACCTCGACGCTGAGGCTTGGAAGAACATCGTTATCGCTTACGAGCCGATCTGGGCTATCGGTACTGGCATGACTGCTACTTCTGACCAGGCTGAGGAGATGCTTGCTTACATCCGCTCAATCGTTGCTGAGAAGTACGGCCAGGAGGCTGCTGAGGAGACTTCTATCCTCTACGGTGGAAGCTGCAAGGCAAGCAACGCTCCTGAACTCTTCTCTAAGCCTAACATCGACGGTGGCCTCATCGGTGGCGCTTCATTGAAGTGCGCTGACTTCAAGGGCATCATCGACGCTTGGAAGAAGTAATTCGGACTCAACAAGACAAATTCAAAACAGTGGAGCTGCCGCAATTGCCGGCAGCTCCACATTATAATATATATATGAAACGCTTTCTATTCATTCTGAACTTGCTATTATGCATAGGCTCCGCCGCACAGGCGCAGACCTACACACAACACCTGCAAGAGAAAAAGCAGGGCAAGGCAAACGTCACCGTGACTCAGAGTCGCGAAATAGAAACGCTTGTCAACGGGGCAAACGTGAGCGCACGCAAACCTGCCATCGACAACCATACGACCAATAACGCACACAAGACCGACAACGCCCCAATCAAAAAGCAGAACAATCAGGAGCAGGCGCAACAAAAGCACACTGCCAACCCAAATAAAGGCGAAAACAACAACTACGCCCACCGCGAACAGCACGCTACTCATGAGCAGCATGCCGACAACCGCAAAACCGAAAGCGCGGAGAATAACGACAACGAGATGGAAATCCCGACTGTCGACATGCGCAAGAAGGTGATGCGACGCTCATACAAGGTGAACGGCTATCGTGTACAGGTGTTTGCAGGCGGCAACTCGCGCAATGACAAGATTAAAGCACAAAATGCGGGTAATGCCGTGAAAATGGCGTTCCCAAGCCAGCCCATATACGTACACTTCTACTCGCCGCGATGGATATGCCGCATGGGCAACTACCGCACCTACGCAGAGGCCAACGCCATTCTGCAACAGGTCAAGAAAATGGGATACAAACAGGCTTGTATCGTAAGCGGAAAGATTACAGTGGCGTATTAGGAATTAGGAGTTTTGAATTTTGAGTTTTGAATTATTCTCGGCTTCGCCTGCGATTATGAATTAATCAATGTTGAATTGAGAAATCAAAATTCAAAACTCAAAATTGCCGAAGGCAACAATTCAAAACTCAAAACTCAAAATTCAAAATTGCCAAAGGCAACAATTCAAAATTGGAAAATTCAAAATCGCAGGCGAAGCCGAGAACAATTCAAAATTCAAAACTCAAAATTCAAAACTCAAAATGATAACTCCCGAATATCGCGAGGGTCTCGACGACCTCGCATCACACTACAAAGAAGTGCTGACATTGCTCGGCGAAGACCCCGAACGTGAGGGACTGCAGAAGACTCCTATGCGCGTAGCAAAGGCTATGCAGGTGCTCACACGCGGCTACTCACAGGATCCGCACAAGGTGTTGACCGACGCCCTCTTCAAGGAAGACTACAACCAGATGGTGCTCGTCAAGGACATCGACGTGTTCTCGCTCTGCGAACACCACATGTTGCCCTTCTACGGCAAGGCACACGTGGCTTATATCCCTAACGGCTACATCACCGGACTGAGCAAGATTGCACGCGTTGTGGACATTTTCTCACATCGTCTGCAGGTGCAGGAGCGTCTGACACAGCAGATACGCGAGTGCATAGAGGACACACTCCATCCCCTCGGAGTGATGGTAGTGATTGAGGCAAAGCACATGTGCATGCAGATGCGTGGCGTGGAGAAGCAAAGCTCCATAACCATGACAAGCGACTTCTCGGGCGCTTTCGAGCAGGCAAAGACACGCCAGGAACTGATGAATCTCATCAATTCAAACTCGCACAAATTCTAATCAACAAAAAAATTCAAAAAAAAGTTGATATATCCGTGCAATGTTTTCCAACAGCCTGCATTATAGTTAATGTAAGGCAATAAAACAATAACATTGCAACGAATATATAAACAATAAAAATCAAAACAAACAAAATGAAAAATTTCAAGAATCTTCTCATGACATTCATCGGCATCATCGCCGTAGCCATGTGTGCAACATCATGCCTCAACAGTGATGACGACTCTATTGACGCTGTAACCCAGAATCGCTACCAGAAATTGATGTCTGGAATGTACTCGGGCAAGGCTCGATTCTACCAGCTGAAATCTACAGGAAATTTGTCAAGCCAAAAGACTTATGTAAAGTACGACTCTATCCATACATCATGGGACGTAAGCGCTGACTCTACATTCAGAATCAACAATTTCCCCGTATTTATGCTCGATAGCGCCATAGTAGTAGAGAAGACTTCTACTGGCAGCGATGCAGAAAAATACCGCGCTCTCAATCAGGCCATACGCGCGTTGAAGAACAGTTCGGAAGGCTATATAATGGGTACTAAGGCAAGATATGTCATTCCTTCATCAAGTTGGGTAAGCGAAAACGTAATCCAGTTCATGGTACAGCCTTACACAATTGAGCGCACCATCAACTTCGACGGAGCTGACCACAAGGTATACTTCGTATTCAGCCCATACACTACTGGAGCTTTCTCGGCAACCAACCGCAAGTTCCAGGCACAGCTTGCACTGAGTGCAGTATGCATCGACAAGCTCGATTCATCACACACTGTACCATCACAGTTCATGAACAGCATTGTTGTGACATTGTCTGACTAAACAGCAGCAACATCACAACTATAACAAGCAAAATATATCAATGAAATTCATTTCATGGAACGTAAACGGTCTGCGTGCGTGCGTGCAGAAAGGGTTTGAAGACTCTTTCCGCACGCTCGACGCGGACTTTTTCTGTCTGCAGGAGACAAAAATGCAGGCGGGTCAGCTCGACCTTCAGTTTGAAGGCTACAACTCCTACTGGAACTATGCCGACAAGAAAGGATATTCGGGCACTGCAATATACACACGCCACACACCTATCAGCGTAAGCTACGGCATAGGCATAGACGAGCACGACCACGAAGGACGCGTCATAACACTTGAGATGCAGGACTTCTATCTCGTGACTTGCTATACACCCAACTCGCAGGACGGGCTGCGCCGACTTGACTACCGCATGCAGTGGGAGGACGATTTCCTCAACTACATCAAGCAGTTGGACGCAAAGAAACCGGTAATACTGTGCGGCGACCTGAACGTGGCACACGAGGAGATTGACCTCAAGAACCCGAAGACCAACCGCAAGAATGCCGGATTTACCGACGAGGAACGCCAGAAGATGACACAATTCCTTGCCAACGGATTCATCGATACCTTCCGCACGCTGCATCCCGACGACCCCACCTACTCGTGGTGGTCGTACAGATTCCGCGCTCGCGAGAAGAACGCAGGATGGCGCATCGACTACTTCATCGTGTCGGAACGACTGCGCACCAGCATTGCCTCGGCAGCAATACATACAGAAATATTCGGCAGCGACCACTGCCCCGTAGAGCTCGTCATTGAATGACGGGCTTATTTTTTATAATGTAATATGCATAACCTAAAGAAACATTAAAATATTTGTCATTTACGCAAAAAGTAACTATCTTTGCACAGATAAACTGTGTCCGTGTATACATCTGTTTCTTGACATTTCTATCTGGACATACAACAATTCATAAAAAAAGATTAAAACAACAACCAAATACAGCCTAACCCCATAACTTACAATGATTAAAAGAATAAAGAAACTCAAGAAAATACGCTTACACCGTGAAGGAACCGACACTCTCGTATACGGATTCATATTCATTGCAGCTATCGCACTGTTATTGTGGCGCTTCTGCGACAACAAAGCCCCATTCTGGTGCTTCACTCTCATATTCGCTGTAGTATACGGTATCGTCATCAACTTCTTCCGCTGCCCTATCAGATTTTTCCCAAGCGAAGACACAGAGAAGATTGTAGTAGCTCCTGCCGACGGACGTATCGTAGTGATTGAGGAAGTAGACGAAGACACATACTTTCACGAGCGCCGCATTATGGTGAGTATTTTCATGAGTCTCTTCAACGTACACGCCAACTGGTTCCCCGTAGACGGACGTGTGAAACTCGTAGCACACCACAACGGCAACTTCCACAAGGCATGGCTGCCCAAGGCAAGCGAAGAGAACGAACATGCTGACGTAATCATAACAACTCCAGAGGGTGTTGATATTCTGTGCCGACAGATAGCAGGCGCAGTGGCACGACGCATCGTGACCTATGCCAAAGAAGGTGAGGATTGCTACATCGACGAGCATCTCGGATTTATCAAGTTCGGATCGCGCGTTGACGTGTATCTGCCGCTCGGCACCGAGATATGCGTGAAGATGGGACAGGCCACAACCGGCGACCAGACTATAATAGCTAAGCTCAAGTAGAGATTGGCTAATAAAAAAATACGGAACAACAATGAACTTGAATAATCGCGGCAATGCCGCGATTTTGATTTTATAAATTCAAAATTCGAATAATGGCAAACTTCATTACAAGTAAGATACCAAACACCCTGACATGTGGCAACCTCGTATCGGGCTGCATAGCTACCTACTTCGCCTTATGCGGCGAAGCAAAACTGGCGCTCATGTGGATTGTAGCAGGAGCCGTATTCGACTTCTTCGACGGAATGAGCGCCCGTCTGCTCGGAGTAAGCTCGCCAATAGGCAAGGAACTCGACTCGCTTGCCGATGATGTGACGTTCGGTGTTGCACCATCTGCTATGGTGTTCACACAACTGTCGGTAATGGAATATCCGTCGTTTATGGAACCGATTGCGCATTATGTACCGTTCTTCGCATTCGTAATGGCAGCATTCTCGGCATTGCGACTGGCTAAGTTCAATCTCGATACACGACAGACAACATCGTTCATCGGACTCCCTACACCTGCCAATGCCTTGTTCTGGGCATCGTTGCTGGTATCGCAACCCGACATCATCGAGAGTTCTTCAGTGATGGTATTGCCAATACTTGCAATGATATGCGTAAGCAGCTGGCTATTGATTGCTGAGATTCCGATGTTCGCCCTCAAGTTCAAGAACTGGGGATGGGCAGGCAACGAGTTGAGATATTCATTCATCGTATTCTCTGCCGCCATGATAATATGGCTGGGCATAATGCAAAGCTTCTGGGTTATCATTACAGCTTACTTCCTGACATCGGTTATAGCAAACACTGTAAACAAAACTGCCAAGCAATAAGTAGCGGAAATAGCTCAAGAGAGGCACAAATATAATTATTAACTTCAAACAGACAACGAAAATGGTATTTGTAGGACTCTTTCTGAAATCTATATTTCTCATCTTGCTGCTGAGCGCTTTCTTCTTCATTGGCATCATATTGTACTTATATGTACGCGTGAAGAAGATGGCAAAGACATTCAACACCAAGTCAACAAAGCGCTCCACCAACGAGAACAAACAAAGCTCGACAAACGAACAAATCTACGACGAACGTCCGGAGAACCAAGCCAAGCGAAAGATATTTGCAAAGGATGAAGGCGAATATGTCGACTTTATCGAAGAAAACAACTGATATGAGCAATTATACAAACGAAGCCATAACACTGCTGCAAAAACTCATAAAAACTCCGTCAGTAAGTCGCGACGAGAAAGACGCAGCAGACATCATGCAGGGATATATCGAAAGTCTCGGCATGAAGACGTGGCGCGAGGCTAACAACGTTTGGACCATGTCGCCATGGTTTGACGACAACAAGCCTACCCTGCTGCTCAACGCTCATATCGACACCGTAAGACCGGTAAGTTCATGGACTCGCAACCCGTTTGAGCCAACTATCGAAGACGGCACACTCTACGGACTGGGCAGCAACGACTGTGGAGGTGGACTAGTATCGCTACTGCAAGCAATGCGCATACTGTGTGAGCATGAACAACGATACAATATAGTATATCTCGCATCAGCTGAAGAGGAAGTATCAGGTAAGGACGGCATAAGCCGCGCCATACCACTGCTGCCACACATTGACGTTGCCATCGTAGGCGAACCTACCGGCATGCAACCGGCCATAGCCGAAAAGGGCCTGATGGTGCTCGACATCACAGCACACGGCAAAAGCGGACATGCTGCACGAGGCGAAGGGATCAATGCCCTGTATGCTGCGCTCGACGACCTTGTGTGGATTCGCGACTATAAATTCGAACGTGTAAGCCCACTACTCGGCCCTACCATAATGAACGCCACTGTCATAAATGCAGGCACACAGCACAATGTAGTGCCTGACGAATGCCACATCATTGTCGATGTGCGAACCAACGAACTCTATACCAACGAAGAGGTGTGCGAATTTGTAGCCAAGAACATACACAGCGACTGCAAGGCACGGTCGTACCGCCTACACTCGTCGCACATCCCTACCAATCATCCGATTGTACAGCGTCTGACCGACATGGGTAAGACTCCGTTCGGGTCGCCAACACTGAGCGACCAGGCACTCATGCCATGGCCGTCGCTGAAACTTGGTCCGGGAGACTCGGCACGATCGCACTCAGCCAATGAATATATACGCATTGACGAGATTAACGATGCAATAAACACGTATGTAAAACTACTCGATAGAAAAGATATCTGAATACCAATAATATAAAATCCCGCAATCTATTATGCTGAATAATTTCAAGATAGACAACGAAACCAAAAGCGGACAATGCAAGAAAGGCATACTCAACTATTTCGTTGCTAACGGCAACTCTACTATACAGGAGCTGGCCAAAGAAGTAAATCTTAGCGTACCCACCGTTACCAAAGCGTTGGGCGAACTGCTCAACGTGGGATACATCAACGAGTATGGTAAGCAGGAAACCGGTGAGGGACGCCATCCTACACTATACGGACTAAATCCTAACTCGGGCTATTTCGTTGGCGTTGAGATAAAGGAAGGATTTGTCAACCTTGGAATGATAAACTTCAGAGGCGATCTCGTAAATATCGAGAACGACAAGCCATGCCGCATCGACAACACTATGGAGTCGATTGAGGAACTGTGCGAACTCGTAAAGCAGTTTATCGACAAGTCGGGCGTTAACAAGGACAAGGTACTCAACGTACTGTTCAGCATATCAGGACGCGTCAACGCCAAGAGCGGATACAGCCACACAATATACAACTTCACCGAACAGCCACTGACAACGCTCTTCTCCGAAATGCTCAACTATCCAGCAAGCATCGAGAACGATACACGTGCATACGCCTTTGGAGAATATATGGTAGGCAATGTCAATGGCGAACGAGACATACTCTTTATCAACGCAAGTTGGGGATTAGGACTCGGCATTATCATCAACGGCAAACTGTACTCCGGTCGCTCAGGATTCGCTGGCGAGATAGGACATATGCACTTGTACAACAACGAGATACTGTGCCACTGCGGTAAGAAGGGATGCCTTGAAACCGAGGCTTCGGGAAGAGCGCTCTACCGTATAGTGAAAGAGCGCATTAAGGCTGGCGAATCGTCGTCACTGACCAAAACCAAAGGCAACGACTTCACTCTCGAAGACATCATTGATGCCGTAAATGCCGAAGACCCACTGTGCATTGACGTTGTGGAAAGAATAGGATACGCAATAGGCGAAACCGTAGCCAACCTCATCAATGTATTCAATCCCGAACTGGTGGTAATAGGCGGTATACTGGCACGTACTGGCATTTTCCTTCAGCAGGCAGTCAATGCGTCGGTGCGCAAGTACACACTCAACCTTGTCAACAAAGACACTCGCCTATGCCTGTCAAAACTCAACGAACGCGGAGGCATAATAGGAGCATGCCTGCTGGCACGAAAAATAGTGCTGGGATAAAAAGCCTACAAAAAATGCCGCCGACGATAATATCAAAATAACATGGAAGATTTCATTCACCTACACGTACATACATATTACTCCATTCTTGACGGACAGTCGCCCGTACAGAAACTCGTGGACAAAGCGGTAGCCAACGGCATGCGCGGCATGGCCATAACCGACCACGGCAATATGTTCGGAGTGAAGGAATTGTTCAACTATTGCAACAAGATAAACGGCAAGCTGAAGGACGAAGGCAAAGAACCTTTCAAGCCGATATTCGGATGCGAGATGTATGTAGCACACCGACGCAAATGCGACCGCGAGAAAGAACGTGGCGACATGGGCGGCTACCACCTCATCGTACTCGCAAAGAACTATAACGGCTACAAAAACCTCATCAAGCTGGTGTCACGTGCATGGGTGGATGGATATTATATGCGTCCTCGTACCGACCGCGAGGACTTGGAGCGATATCACGAAGACCTTATTGTATGCTCGGCATGTATTGCCGGCGAAGTGCCAGCCAAGATTCTTAAAGGCGACATAAAAGGAGCACGCGAGGCTATTGAGTGGTATAAGCGCGTGTTTGGCGACGACTATTATCTGGAACTTCAACGTCACGAGGTGAAAGACCCGCATCAGCGTGCCAACCGCGAAACGTTTCCATTGCAGCAGCGTGCCAACAAGGAATTGATAGAACTGTCGAAGGAGTATGGCATAAAGCTTGTTTGCACCAACGACTGTCACTTTGTCGATCAGGACAATGCCGAAGCCCACGACCACCTGCTGTGTCTGGCTACCGGCAAAGACCTTGACGACCCCAACCGTATGCTCTACTCCAAGCAGGAGTGGTTCAAGACGCGCGAAGAGATGAACGACATCTTCGCCGATGTGCCCGAAGCACTTTCCAATACACTTGAAATATTGGACAAGGTGGAGTTCTACTCCATCGACCATGCGCCCATTATGCCTTTCTTCCCCATTCCTGCCGAATTCGGTAGCGAGGAAGAAACGCGTAAACGCATCACACCCGAAGAGCTGTTCCGCGAGTTTACTACCGACGAGAATGGCAACGAAATCATGTCGCACGAAGAAGCCGAGAAGAAAATCAAGAAACTTGGCGGACTGGATAAACTCTATCGTATCAAGTTTGAAGCCGACTATCTGGCAAAACTCGCCTACGACGGTGCTAAGAAACTGTATGGCGACCCGCTACCTGATGAAGTTTACGAGCGTGTGAAGTTTGAATTGCACATTATGAAGACCATGGGTTTCCCCGGCTACTTCCTCATTGTGCAGGATTTCATCAACTCCGCTCGCGACGAACTTGGCGTAATGGTAGGCCCAGGACGTGGTTCGGCAGCCGGATCTGTTGTGGCATACTGCTTGGGCATCACAAAAATCGACCCAATCAAGTACGACCTCCTGTTCGAACGTTTCCTTAACCCCGACCGTATCTCGCTCCCCGATATCGATACCGACTTCGACGACGACGGACGAGGCAAGGTGCTCGAGTGGGTTGAAGACAAATACGGACACGACAAGGTTGCGCACATCATCACCTACGGCACTATGGCCACGAAAAACTCTATCAAGGACGTGGCACGTGTGGAAAAATTGCCGCTCGATATAAGCAACCGTCTGTGCAAAGCCATCCCCGACAAACTGCCCGACGGACTGAAGATGAATCTGCCCAACGCCATCAAGAGCGTACCCGAGCTGCGCGAAGCTGAAGCAAGCGCCAATCCGCAGATGGCAAACACCATAAAATACGCCAAGATGCTTGAAGGCACTGTGCGCGGAACGGGCATTCATGCCTGCGGAACGATTATATGTCGTGACGCAATTTCGGATTGGGTGCCAGTGTCAACAGCCGAAGACAAATCTGACCCAGGCCACAAACTTCTTGCAACACAATACGACGGACACGTCATTGAGGAAACGGGACTCATCAAGATGGACTTCCTCGGACTCTCCACCCTGTCCATAATGAAAGAGACAGTGGAGAACATCCGACTGACACACGGATTCACCGTCGACCTGGACACGATTCCTATCGACGACGAGCTCACATACAAACTCTATCAGGAGGGCCGCACCATCGGTACGTTCCAGTTTGAGTCGGCTGGTATGCAGAAGTATCTGCGCGAGCTGAAGCCTACGGTTTTCGAAGACCTCATTGCTATGAACGCCCTCTACCGACCGGGACCAATGGACTATATCCCGTCGTTCATCGCCCGTAAGAACGGCAAAGAGGAGATAAAGTACGACATCCCCTGCATGGAGAAGTACCTCAAGGACACCTACGGCATTACCGTATATCAGGAGCAGGTGATGCTCCTCTCGCGCCAGCTTGCCAACTTCACCCGAGGCGAATCAGACGCTCTGCGTAAGGCCATGGGTAAGAAGAAGAAGGCTATCGTTGACGCGATGAAACCTAAGTTCATCGAAGGCGGACAGAAGAACGGCCACGATCCTAAGGTACTCGAGAAGATTTGGGCCGACTGGGAGAAGTTCGCATCGTACGCATTCAACAAGTCACACGCCACATGCTACTCATGGGTGGCATATCAGACGGCCTATCTCAAGGCACACTACCCTGCCGAATTCATGGCAGGCAACATGAGCCGATGCATCAACGACATCACGAAGATTACGAAGCTCATGTCGGAATGTCAGGCAATGGGCATACCGTGTCTCGGTCCGGACGTCAACGAGAGTCAGCGAAAATTCTCAGCCAACAAGAAGGGCGAGGTACGCTTCGGACTGTCGGCAATCAAGGGAATGGGCGACGCGGCTGCCGTCAACATCATAGCCGAACGCGAAAAGAACGGTCCATATAAGGATATATTCGACTTTGTACAGCGTGTCAACCTGTCGGCGGTAAACCGCAAGGCTCTCGAATCGCTTGCGCTGAGCGGCGGATTCGACTCGTTCGGCATCAAGCGCGAGCAATACTTCGCACAGAACGTAAAGGGCGACACCTTTATAGAGACCATTCTGCGCTACGGCCAGGTATATCAGACCGAGCAATCATCGATGCAGAACTCGCTGTTCGGCGACATGGGCGGCATAGAGATAACCACTCCGCCAGTGCCAAGTTGCGAACCTTGGAGCACAATGGAGCTGCTCAAGAAGGAGCGCGAGCTTGTCGGCATATACCTGTCAGCACATCCGCTTGACGACTATGCCGTAGTGCTCAACCATATGTGCAACCTCAAGTGCCCGCAAGTGGGCCGCGAGATGGACAAGAAAGACCTTGCCCGATATGAAGAACTCAACTTCGGAGGCATCGTTACAGCCGTGTCATCACGATGGACCAAGACCAACAAACCCTTCGGAATAGTGACAATCGAAGACTTTGAGGGCGCAGGCGAAATAGCATTGTTCGGCGAAGAGTGGACAAAATGGCAGAGTATGCTGCAAGAGGAATATCCCGTGTACATCACGGCAAAGTGCCAGCAGCGCTTCCGCAACAATCCCGACGCCTACGATCTGGTGATAAAGAAGATAGAATTCCTTAGCGACGTGAAGGACAAGTCGATAGACAAGCTCACCATCTACATAGACTCCACACTGTTCAAGGACTCCAGCATCACCGACCTGCAGACCATGCTGCAAAGCAACAAGGGTCAGGTGCCGCTCTACTTCAACATCCACGACACCGAGCACAACACCAACATCGAGATGTACAGCAGCAAAGTGACGGTCGACGTCAACAAGCGTCTGCTCAACTTCCTCGACGATATGGACAAGCAGTCGGGCGAACTTCACAGCGTGCGCTACGCCATCAATTAGTCAAGGCACAAGCAAGAATGGCACAGACTTTGATATTAATTATTCATTAACGACAATATTAAAAACAAAAGACAATGGAAGTAAAGATTACAACCGAAAACATTGAGCAGTACAAGAGCGGCGAACTGCCGTTGGTAGTTGACCTTTGGGCTACATGGTGCGGTCCTTGCCGTATGATTGCCCCTATCGTTTCGAAGCTCGCCGAGGAATACGACGGCAAGATAGTAGTAGGCAAGTGCGACGTTGAGGAGAACGACGACGTAGCAGCCGAGTACCGCGTACGTAACATCCCTACACTGCTGTTCTTCAAGGGTGGCGAACTCGTAGGCAAGCACGTAGGTGCCATCACCGAGGGCGACCTTAAGGCAAAGTTCGACGAGCTTCTGTAAGCTATAACGAACTATATTACATCCCTAAAAAAGGTGTGCTATTCAGTTATAGCACACCTTTTTTTTGTATATTTAGCATTAAAGCAAACGCGCCCGAAACCGTTTGGTTTCGGGCGCGTCTTTTTTTATATTTGGGCTTTAAGCCGCAATATTATTAGTCGAGCTGAGCGAGCTTGCCGTCAGAACCGAGCACGTCAATGATCTTGTGCTTGTACATCTGCTCCATGAGATCGCGAGCAGGACCGCAGTACTTACGTGGGTCGAACTCACCTGGTTTGTCATGGAATACCTTGCGAACAGCAGCTGTGAATGCCAGACGAGAGTCAGAGTCGATGTTGATCTTGCAAACTGCAGAAGCAGAAGCCTTGCGGAGCTGCTCCTCAGGAATACCAACAGCGTCAGGCAACTTGCCACCGTACTCGTTGATCATGTCAACATACTCCTGTGGTACAGAAGAAGAACCGTGGAGAACGATTGGGAATCCAGGGAGCTTCTGCATGATCTCGTCGAGAACATCGAATGCCAATGGAGGAGGAACGAGCTTGCCAGTCTTCGGGTCGCGTGTGCACTGCTCCGGAGTGAACTTGTAAGCACCGTGTGAAGTACCGATAGAGATAGCCAATGAGTCAACACCAGTGCGGCTTGTGAAGTCGATAACCTCCTCAGGCTTTGTATAGTGGCATACGTCTGAAGAAACCTCATCCTCTACACCAGCCAATACACCGAGCTCACCCTCTACAGTTACGTCGAACTGATGAGCGTAGTCTACAACCTTCTTTGTAAGAGCGATGTTCTCCTCATAAGGCAGTGAAGAACCGTCGATCATTACTGAAGAGAAGCCAAGGTCTACACAGCTCTTGCAAAGCTCGAAGCTGTCACCGTGGTCAAGGTGAAGAACAATCTCAGGATGCTTGCAGCCAAGCTCCTTAGCGTACTCTACAGCACCCTCAGCCATGTAGCGGAGAAGAGTCTCGTTAGCATAGTTGCGTGCACCCTTAGATACCTGGAGGATAACCGGCGACTTCAGCTCTGAAGAAGCCTTGATGATAGCCTGAAGCTGCTCGAGGTTGTTGAAGTTGAATGCAGGGATTGCATAACCACCCTTGATGGCTCTTGCGAACATATCACGTGTGTTCACCAAGCCCAATTCTTTGTAGTTTACCATAATTGTTTATTTGTTTTATAAAAAACGTGTAATCTTTTTACATCTGCAAAGTTAACATTTTAATTTGTCACGACAAAGCATCGAAACGTTTTTTTATGTTTCCTTTACCTTACTGTATCATTACTTTCTGATTTTGTAATATTTACTTTACAAAAGTATTAGTATGCTAACCGTCCGTACGGCATACGCCTGACTTTGTACAGCCGGACAACACAATATTAACAAGCAATGTGCGTTATGATTATATAATAATGTATATGGCAATAAGTATGGATATCGTATGCTCTACCGACTGCTGCTACGTCATGCAGACCGGAATAATGCTCACCTCGCTGTTCGAGAACAACCGCGAGGCAGACATCCGTGTGCATGTGCTGCACAACGGCATCGACAGCAACAGCCTAACGCTGATTGAGCGCATAGCATACGATTACGGACAGAAGATTACGTTCTATCTTGTTGACGAGACTCTTTTCAGCGCCTTTCCAATAGGCCGTGACGGGCAGAACACTCATGTTGGCACGTCGTATGCTACATACTATCGGCTCTTACTAAGCGAGCTGCTGCCTGACGACATCAACCGTGTATTGTATCTCGACGGCGACATAATCGTCACGGACAGCCTCAACGAATTGTGGGCTACCGACATGCACGACAAGGCAATAGCAGCCGTGCCCGACAGCTATAACAACAAGATCGAGCATTACAACCGTCTGCATTATCCGCAGCCAATGGGCTACTTCAACGCCGGAGTGCTGCTCATCAACCTGGATTATTGGCGTGCCAACAATGTGGCTGATGCCTTCTGCCAATACGCTTCAGCACGCCCCGACTCTCTGTATTGTCACGACCAGGACATTCTGAACTACGTTTTCCGTGACTGCAAGATTGTGCTGCCCTTAAGATACAATATGCTCAACGAGTATTGGTTTCAAACCCGCCACTCAGTTGTGTCATGGGAGTTTGAAAGTCAAATGCTTTACGGTCAGCAGCATCCCGCCATCATACACTTCACGGGGTTGCCCAAACCATGGTTCAGCAACTGCCGTCATCCCATGAAGCGTGAATTTGAACGCTATCGTGCCATGACGCCGTGGCGTGACGTAAAAGAGCGGAAATGGTGGACACTAAAATATTGTTTAGAGAAAATGGCTGTAATAACTGTTGTGGCACTCGGAATGCGCCCGCAAGAATACATTGACGAAAACAAATACATAAGACTATGAAGATATTGTTGGTAGGCGAGTCAAGCATGTTGCACAACACACTTAAAAAAGGACTCACTGAACGAGGACATAAAGTAACACTAATGTCCGACGGCAACGACTGGCACGATTCACCACGCGATATCGACTTGCGCCGTAATATGCGATGGGGCAAACTGAGCGGACTGAAAGTGCTGTGGAACATATTCTCCAATCTTCCGAGAGTATGCGGCAACGACATCGTCCAACTCCATAACTACACTTTCGTGCCATTATTAGGCGGATGGAACAGAATTATGTTCTGGTTCTTGAAACTTACCAACAAACGTATCATAAAAGGATGTTTCGCCGACGACCCGTTTCTGTTTGAACGGCAAGCGGCAGGAGTTCCAGCCTATTCCGATACCTATTGGAACAATAAGCCACAGAATATGGAAGCCAACCGACAACGCATATTTGAGCACACACGCCCGCAATTCATACGTTGCTGGCACGATGTGGCATACAATTCGGACGCTCTTGTGGCTTGCCTGTACGAGTATTGGCTCTGTTATAATACGCCACGGTTTGCCAAACGGCTGCATTACATTCCGCTACCGATGGAGATTCCACATGAGGCAAGCGCAAGAATCAAGGGAATGGGGCGCACTATAAAAGTACTTGTAGGCATACAGCCCAAGCGCGACTACCTGAAGGGCGCCATGCGCATAGCCTCTTTCGTGGAGTCTGTAGCCCGTCGACATCCAGGCAAAATAGAGATTAAGTATGTCGAGGGCGTGCCTTATGATGAATATATGCACATGCTCGACGAGGCAGACGTGCTTGTCGACCAGCTCTACAGCTATACTCCCTCAATGAATTCGCTCGCGGCTATGGCTCGGGGCACAGTAGTTATCGGCGGAGGCGAAGACGAATACTATGAATTTATAGGCGAACCTAAACTACGCCCTATAATAAATGTACGCCCCGACATCAGCGACAGCGAGAACGAAGCAATGATTGAACGTGCCTTCTTCACCGAAGGACAGCTTCAACGAATGTCGCGCCAGAGCATTGAATTCACAAGAAAATACCACGACTACCGCCGTGTGGCAGAGCAGTACGAAAAGATGTATATGGCTTTATTGTAATATCCAATAAAATATATACCTTTGTAAAATATGAATATTTACCGTTTACTAAGAGCATACACATTATGCAGCAATCCGAGAATCAAGGCTATTGGATTGCTTGTTTTACATTTATTGCACATAAGATACACTTGCCTGTATCTTGATCCTGCTTTAGGATGTAATATAAGATGCAAGATGTGCTATTTCAGTGACGAACAGATTAGACACAAAATGCATGGCTCATTTACAATGGATGATATCCACGCTATTGCCAAAAGTCTTTTTCCATATCTGCTCAAACTTCAATTGGGATGTGGAGCAGAACCTACTATATACACAAACTTAAAAGATATCATAATACTTGGCAAACAATATGGTGTCAAGTATATCTCCATGACTACCAATGGCAACCTGTTGTCGGAATCAAAGTTAAGAGAACTTGTCCAATCTGGATTGGACGAAATTACCGTATCACTTCATGGTATGACACAATCTACGTACGAATACTTAATGCAAGGGGCAAGTTTCGATAAATTCAAAGGGTTAATAGAGTCAATAAAAGTTGTAAAAAAAGACTTTCCTAAATTTAAGGTCCGCATCAACTATACTGTAAATGAGGACAACATCGACGATTTGAAAAATTTTGATACATTAATTGGAACTACAGCTGACATTCTACAAATACGTCCGATACAGAAAATCGGAGATTCCGCTTACAACAATTTCTCAATGAAAGGTGTAGTAGACAAATACGAAGAAAGCCTGCTTAATGTCGTAAATTATTGCCATAAGAACGGCATAACATGCCTGTATCCTTCACTTGACAATATAAAGGCATTGACAGATGGTTGTGACAACAATCAAACCGACCATACCAACCAACTCGTCAATCTGATTCCTCATTTTTATCTTTCGCCATACACCAACTGGAAGGATAAGATCGACCCTTACAAGGAGGACTTCTACGATTATTGCCGAAAGACCAAACGTATAAAACAAATGATAAAGTATATCTTTTCGACAAAAAACAACTCTAAACCAGACGTGACAAAAAGTTTAAACTACAATATCAAATAAAACATTATTTGCCAACAACAAATGGAATATAACGATATACAGCCCATGTCAAAGCTGTTGTAATGACGTATACAAAGAAGAACACTACAAACACCTTTGCATAGTTGTTGTCATAATGAAAGCCAAGACATAATGCAATTTTGCCAACAATAAGTGGTATTCCGCCACACAGGAAATAATAAACAAGCGAATGCCTACCAGTCCATTCCAACACTGGGCAAGATTTCAGATGACGGAACAATCCAATAATAGCTATGCTGCCAACCATTACATTTGCAATAAAAACCGAATAGTTACTAATATTTATATGCCATACGGTCATTGTTATACATTCCATCGCCACATAATATTTAATTACAACAAGTGCTATCAAGGATAATGCAACAACCGAAATATTATTTTTTATATACGTTTCATACTTGTGATAAGTATAGCCAATAAACAAAAACAACATAGCTTGTAGGGCATTGTCGAATTGCCATATATAACTATCATTGTTTAACGACAACCATATCGAAGCACCAAAAGCACCGACGCACACAAAAAACAGCCATTTTATATTACCACGCAAAAACTTCAATGACATAACAAAAAGAATTTCAGCAACAGCAAGTGCAGCAACAAACCAAGAAGCTTGTCCTGTTATTATTCCTATAACAACGCCTTCTAAGTCGAAATCTTCACCATGTGCTACAGACTTAGGCAATGCCATTAATGTAGTAAATATAAAATATGGCATCACCAATGTCTTCATTATTGATTTGAGTTTATGGGATACGTTTATAATTTCGTCATTCTTATATATTAAATAGCCCGATATTACAAAAAAGACATAAAGCGCATCTGTTACATAAAGGTTCAAATTACTGATATTATCGCCCAAATAATAATGTTCCGTATGATCAAACAATATAGCCATCATACAGAGTCCACGCAAATTATCTACCCATTTTATTCTATCTTTCATCAGTAAACTTTTTTATTTCGCAATAGTCCTAATTAGTTCAAACCACCTTAAGAGGATTTTTTCTTTATGATACCGCATTCCTACTTCTATTGCATTATGTCCGTATTGCAAACGTAATTTTGGAGAACGCATCATAATGTCAATAGCATCAACGAAACTTTTTTTGTCGCCTTGTCTTGCTATCATTCCATTATATCCATTTGTGACAATATCATGAGCACCGTATTTAAAATCAAATACTACTGATGGCAATCCGCACGACTGCGCTTCCATAAGCGCCATAGGCAAGCCTTCATAACGCGAAGGCATAATATGAAGACTATATTGTGGATACACTTCCATTATTTTCTCATTACGTCCACATAAAGTCACTTGGTTCTGAAGTTCCAATCGGTCTATTTGCGATTGTAGATTGGCACGCATCGCTCCATCTCCATATATATCAAGATGCCAGTCTGGATGCTCATTCGCAACATCCTTCCAGCAGTCAATGAGAATATCGAATCCTTTAACCCATTCCAATCGTCCTACAGCTATTGCCTTTTTAACGGAATAATCATTTACAAGCCTCAATGGCTCATCTATAAAATTTGGAATCACCTCAACACTACGTGCTATCTTATATTCATTCGCATCGCCGTCCGTCAAACACACTATGGCATCTGCTTTCAACTCTGTAAGAAAGAAAAAACAGCTGAAAGGAGTATACCGTCTTGCCGTATGCGACTCATATACCTTCCGCGCTTTCGTGCGACACCACGGCAGTAATAAAGCTCCGAGCGTTGTTGTGAAGAAAATAATGTCTGGATTTATCTGGTTGATAACATGATTTACACGCCTTATTGCAATAATAAATGTTGATAGACGACTGTAAAGCGTTGACAACTTACCCTTATCTTTATTGGCAAATGGCACGTCAAGCGAAATATACTTTACATTTTCGTCTATTGAGTATTCAATATTTCTATTGTCACGGTATACTGAAACTATCGTTACATCATGGTTGTATTGTGTAGAAAATATGTTCGCTTTTTGCGAGACAATACGTTCTACACCACCATTTTCAGCAAAGTCTTCTACAATATACAATAGTTTCATTGCACCAACCAGTTATATTTATTATTAAGACACATGCCTAACTGCTAATCGCAATAGGCTCTTTATTGTATTGAGTCTGATTAAAAATCTTCTTCCTATAGAGTACCCACTACCCTTACCGTTGTACGACACAACATTGTCATGTCTGCGAAACTTCACGAGTTGATGTCTTATGAATGCAACAGAATAATAGAATGCAGCCACATTGCCAATCCATATATCATGCATAGGTATTTCATTCGGAAATGGTAATGCTCTTTCTAATACTTTACGCTTGAATGCCATGCAGCAACCGGAATAACCATTATGACATAAAAGGTTGTACAACCGTCCTTGCCTTACATTAAGCATATTGTACATTGACGTATTCATGACGTTAAGTTTCTCGTCGGTTACAACAGCATCGCTCACCACGCAGTCGCTCTTTTCCAATGCTTTCATGCACACCTTCACCTTCTCCTTCATCCATACATCGTCCTGGTCAGCCAAGAATATGAAGTCACCTTTGACATAACGTAGCGCATTCTCGAAGTTAAGCGTAGGCGAATTGCGGTGCGGACCGTCTACAATACGGATGCGGTTATCGGCAAAGCCACGCACCACACCCAATGTATTGTCAGTCGATCCGTCATCACTCACTATCACTTCATCGTCGCTTGAGAGTTGCGACAGAATGGAAGCAAGTTGCTCACCTATGTATTTCTCACCGTTATAGGTGGCTATACACACTGTTATCATGATTACAGTATTGATGTAACGTTAGTTGACAATGGCTATCTTGCACACCACTCCTTTACCACCATCCTGCGTGGCCGTTTCGACCATATACACACCACTTGCCACACGCCTACCTTTAAGGTCGCGTACGTTCCATCTATACGTACCGCCTGTACTGCGTCCACTATTTACCAACGCTCCATTTGACGTAACAATCTTTACATCGGCATCAAAACTCAGTCCAACAATAGTCACATCACCAGTATAATCAGGTGTAACAGGGTTAGGATATGCATATACATTATCTTTATCCATAGTCTCTGCCGGCTGCGTAGCATCACTTGCATACGAACACAGTCCATTGTCTGTTGCTATATATACCCGGTTCGAATTATCATCAACCAATATGTCGTGTATAATATTCGATGGCAGAGGAGAATTCTCAACAGTAAAGTGTTCAATCTGTGTATCACAATCATCACTTATTAAAAACACCCCATCGGATGTACCTATCCATTTACGATTACCTCCGTCAATAGCTATGCAACGAGTCTCTATATTACCAAGTAAATAGTCAGCCAAATTGGTTCCATCATTACGTGGCACCTTATGTTGTACAACATTTCCCGAACAATTCATAATATCAGCCTGTGTGAAATACAAAGGTCCTGAAGATGTTGCAATCCAAACATTTCTGTTAATATCCTCTTGTATATCAAACAAATAAATTGGCGTAATATTAGTACCATCTTCATTAATATAAACGGGACCCCCAACAAAATATAACTTGTCGTTTTTATAATCATAAGCATACACACGCGTTGACTCCCAGTGATTATTTACAAACCACATAAGTCCATTTGTAGAACTTATGAATATCCGCTTCAAATCCCACGCATCATCATATGCCAACTCTTTATGACTAAAAACATTCCATTTATTGTCATAAGAGAGTTGTTTTATCGGATCGTCTGATTGGTTATTCAACACCCAAAGATTACCATCCATATCATATTTTACAGCAGAAGCCATTACATAATTTAGATTATTGTCTGGAGCTGCTGATACCAACGGACTATTATCAACACTGTAACACTTCACAAATTTTCCATTCTGGAACTCATAAAGTCCACTCTTGGCACCTACCATGACATGACCTTCATTTAGTGGGTCAAAGTCAAGACACAAATAGTCCACATTATTATGGCCAAGTTGTTGCCTTGTAGGTTGTTCAAAAAGGCTCCAAGCCATTCCATCCCATATCTTAACCTCACCTGGATAATTACCATCTATTTCTTCTGCAAAAGCTCCCGCAACACTATACAGCTTTCCCCCGTGCATATACAGACGGTAGAAATGGTTGGAGGCGGGGCCTTCGGGCAGCACTCCCTCGGTCTTGTATGTGCGTGTACCGTCAGCGGCAAGGATGTAGCAAGCCAATAGTCCGGCATCGTTGCGTGTCCACCAGAGTCCGGTGGAGGCATCGCGCACGTTCAGACGATTGTCGGTGGAGGCGGTATATCCGCCCACACGCTGCCATCGGTTCTTGTCGAGGAGGTTGTCGGTGAGCAGTCCGCGCCAAGTTCCTTGCGTCTTCGACACTGCATACAGATAGCCGTCCTTGACGTACGAGTGGTCAACAGCGAAGCCCAACTGGTATGTATCGGCAATGACACCCTTCTTGGCATCGAGCTTCATCACCCCCACCCCAATCGACATGTATGCAAATTGACGGTCGATACAGATATGGCTGACGGTTTTGTCGCTCACGGTTTCGGACAGATAGAGTCCGGGCACGTTGGTTATGTCGCCCGATGCAGACACAAGGTCGATGTTGCCGTCGCCGAATGCCACCACGAGGCGCTTTGCCTGCTGCGACCATGCTATATGGCTTATGTCAATTCCGGCAAGTCCGGTGGTCTTGTTGAATACAGTAGTCTCGGCAGTTGTGTTGTTGTATGCGAACAGACTGCCCGAAGCGAGTGCAAAGCACACATCGCCAGCAGGCGAAATCTCAGTCAGATTGGCGTAGCTGGGATACACCTGCCATGTGCCTACAGCCAAGCCGAAGGCATAAAACACGGTAGATATATATATAAATAATGTAAGAATGTATTTGCGCATTGTCGGTTGTTTTATATATACTATTAACTCTTAAAAGGCTTATTTATTGCCTAAAAGGACCACCTTTGTATTTATTGTATCGCAAAAAATGACTAACTTTGCATCATAAATGACTAAAACAAACAATAAATAAACCATAATGAACAAGAAACATCTATTTTCTATGGTTATTGCGCTGGCGTTGTGTGTCACCGCAATGGGCCGCCACTACGAACCCGTAGACTATGTGAGCACGCTTGTCGGAACACAGTCGTCGTATGCTATTTCTACAGGCAACACCTATCCTGCCGTTTGTATGCCATGGGGCATGAACTTCTGGACTCCGCAAACCGGAAAGATGGGCGACGGATGGACCTACACCTATACTGCCGACAAGCTGCGCGGATTCAAGCAGACTCATCAGCCAAGTCCATGGATTAACGACTACGGCCAGTTCACCATCATGCCCGAGACGGGAGAAGCTCCCGTATTCGACGAGGAGAAGCGTGCTTCGTGGTTCTCACACAAGGCAGAGGTGGCTACACCTTATTATTATCGTGCATATCTGGCAGACTACGACGTGGTGACCGAGCTTGCCCCGACAGAGCGCGCAGCCATCATGCGCATCACCTTCCCCGAAAACAAAAGCTATGTAGTTGTTGACGCTTTCGACAAGGGTTCGTATGTCAAGATTATGCCGAAGGAACGCATGATTGTTGGTTATACAACAAAGAATTCGGGTGGCGTACCGCAAAACTTCAAGAACTATTTTGTGATGAAGTTTGACAAGGACTTCACCTATACCGCTGCCGTTACAGACGGACGCATCAATACGGCTGACATCAAGGCTGAATGCAATCATGCCGGTGGCATCGTAGGCTTCAAGACAAGCCGTGGCGAGCAGGTGAACGTGCGCATTGCGTCGTCGTTCATATCTGAGGAGCAAGCTATTGAGAACCTGAAGGAGCTTGGCTCTGACTCGTTCGATGAAGTAAAGGCACGCGGACGCAATACATGGAACGACGTATTGGGCCGTATCGAGGTGAAATCGGACGACATCGACCATCTGCGCACATTCTATTCATGCCTCTATCGTTCGGTGCTCTTCCCTCGCTCGTTCTACGAGAAGAACGCCAAGGGCGAAATCGTACACTACAGTCCGTACAATGGCGAGGTATTGCCAGGATATATGTTCACCGACACTGGCTTCTGGGACACCTTCCGCTGCCTCTTCCCTCTGCTCAACGTGATGTATCCGTCGATGAACGAGAAGATGCAGGCAGGACTGGTCAATGCATATAAGGAGAGCGGATTCCTGCCTGAATGGGCTTCGCCGGGCCATCGTGGCTGCATGGTGGGCAACAATTCGGCTTCTATCGTGGCTGATGCTTATCTGTGCGGACTCAAGAACTACGATGCCGAGACTCTGTGGCAGGCAGTAGTGCATGGCGCCAGTGCCGTACACCCTACGGTTAGCTCTACCGGCCGACTTGGTTACGAGTACTACAACAAGCTGGGTTATGTGCCATACGACGTGAAGATAAACGAGAACGTGGCGCGTACGCTTGAATATGCTTACGACGACTGGTGCATATACAAGTTCGGCAAGGCACTGGGCAAGTCGAAGAAGGAGCTGGAACCGTTCCGCAAGCGCGCCTTCAACTATCGCAACGTGTTCGACAGCGAGACCAAACTGATGCGCGGCAGACTGAAGAACGGCAAGTTCCAGAGTCCGTTCTCACCGCTTAAGTGGGGCGATGCCTTCACCGAAGGCAACGCTTGGCACTATACATGGTCTGTATTCCACGACCCTGCGGGCCTTATCCAACTGATGGGCGGCAAGCAGACGTTCAATCACATGCTCGACTCTGTATTCAACGTTCCGCCACTCTTCGACGACTCCTACTATGGCAGCGTTATCCACGAGATACGCGAGATGCAGATTATGAACATGGGCAACTATGCCCACGGCAACCAGCCCATCCAGCACATGATTTATCTGTATGGCTATTCGGGCGAGCCCTGGAAGACACAGTACTGGATTCGTCAGACCATGCAGCGCATGTACAACGCCAATCCCGACGGCTATTGCGGCGATGAGGACAACGGTCAGACTTCAGCATGGTACGTATTCTCGGCTATGGGCTTCTATCCTGTATGTCCGGGAGCTGGCGAATACGTGCTCGGTGCTCCTTATTTCGACGAGATGACACTGCATTTGGAGAATGGTCGCACAGTCAGCATCAAGGCCAATGGCAACACCGACGACAATTGCTATGTCAACACTCTTACACTCAACGGTCAGCCCTACTCCAAGAACTACATCAAGCGTACTGATCTCATGCAGGGTGCACAGTTCGTCTACAACATGTCGGCGACTCCAAACTATAGTCGCGGCACTGCCGAAAGCGACGCTCCGTACTCGTTCTCGAAGACTAAGTAAATGGGACTGTCCGCAATTTGAACCCTCAACATTCAAAAGAAATTCTTTTGCACTTCATACGTTGCACGTTTGCACTTCAAATGTAGTCCTTTTGCACTTCAAAAGGACTACATTATTTTATGTAATACAATGGAATGAATAAGGCACAAAAAAAAGTGCGTTCAACTCGTATATGCAACTACGATTGAACGCACTTTATTTGTTTTATCTGAAAATAGAACGAGTCTATTTCGAAAGGTCTATATGTAAAATCTCGCTTTTCCTTACTTGCGAACCTTAGCGTAACGGCTCATGAACTTGTCTACGCGACCGGCTGTATCGACGAGCTTGCTCTTACCAGTATAGAACGGGTGAGATGTGCTTGAGATTTCGACTTTTACCACCGGGTAAGTTTCGCCTTCAAATTCTACTGTCTCTGTAGTCTTGCATGTAGACTTTGTAAGGAACATATCGCCGTTGGACATATCCTTAAATACGACGGGGCGATAGTTTTCTGGATGAATTCCCTTCTTCATTTTGATTTTATTGTTATATTGTTAATAAAAAAATTCGCTTGTTATAAGCTTTAGCGGCTGCAAAGGTACGAGTTTTTTTGCTCACTGCCAAATTTTATCGGTATTTCTTTAAGATTGATTGACTGCAAATACCTACTAAGTATAAGTCAGTTATCTGAATTTTGGCGATTGACTATGATATGTGTCTACATTATTCATATCTGTTTTATAAATAATAGTATCAATAAAATATAGGTTCCCGTCAATACCAACCAACACATTATTGGGAGAAGCATCGAATATATCATGAATTCCGTTAGAATAATACTCTTCGTTCATTTGTGGTAAAAATCCCAACTTTATCAGTTCTTTTGCAATTTCTTCATTAGTAGCTTCACGATTTGATATTATATAGGGTTGACGAAGAACAGCACAACTCTTTCCATTTCTATTTTCAGCAAAGCCTATTAAGGCATATGAACAATAAGGAAAATATTGATTATGAGCCTTTATGCGTTCAAAAAAAGGCATAAGATTATCGTCTGAATAACGGAAATCATTCAGTTTATAAACACAATTTTCAGTAAAAGACAGATAAACTTCATTTTCAGAGCCTCTGTCTTCATAGCTTCCTAAGTCCTTAATGTCAAGCCAAAATCCGTTAAGCTTTGCCCATTTCGTCAATTGAGCGATTTGGACTCCCTTGCAATTCGTTGTTCCCGCAATCTCTTGAACTGATTTGAGCACTCCTCTCGCGACAGTTTCAGCTTGCTCCAGGATTTCACAGATTCCATTTTCATTGAATTTGTCATCTTGTGATAGTCGTTGAGTTCTACTTTCATTCATTTACCCTTTCTTTTCTTATATTTGCAAAGATAATGGTTTACTTTGAATTAAACAAATATGAGTATATCAAAAACAGACAACAAATAATAATCAGCCAAACGAAAAAAAACAACAAGGATGACATTATAGAATCAATACTATAATGTCATCCTTGTTGTTTTATATAAAGTCTTCTCTTGTTATGGCTTTAGAAGCTGTACGTGATGTTCAGCATGCCGCTTGTTCCGAGTGCGTAAAACTTGCGCGGATTCTTTGCGAAGTTGTACAGCGAGGCACTGCTGCCGTCGGTAGAGGGCTGACGCACGTCGTAGTTGCTCTCGTAGCCACCGGTGCAGATGGTGCGGTTGTTGGTGAGGTTGGTTATGCTGAGGTTGATGTCCAGCAGTCCGCCCATCACACGTGCGGTGCGTCCTACTGAGCAGTTGAGCATAAATCCGCCCTTACCCTTTGCCTGGTCGAGGCTCTCACCGCCAGCTATCTGCTGCAAACGGTTGTACGTTGAGTAGTCGAGATAGATGCGGTCGTAGTAGTTGCAGTCTACTCCTACTGTCCATCCGCGCTGATGATAGTTGACACCGAGGCTTGCCGCTGTGAGCGGAGTGCCAGCCTCGTGCATGTCCTTGCTGAGCAGTACGTCGTCGTTGTATGTGCCGTGGCATGCAAACATGTAGCGCGAGAGGGCATTGTCGGTTGTCTGTGCCTCGCTTATGGTGCCTACCAGCTTCATGTCGAGAGTCTTGCAGATGTCAAACTTCAGTCCTGCCTCCAGTCCGTAATACTTCTTCTTGAGTCCGGTTATTGAGTTGTACACCAGTTCGTTGGTGTTGTCCATGTAGAAGCTCTGCCAGTCGGAAGCGTCCTTCACGTACGAGTAGTAGCCGTTAATGTTGGCATGCAGCCACGAGCCGTTGTACATATAGCCTACCTCTGTACTGAACACCTTCTCGTTCTTCAGATTGACAGCGATGTCGTTGTTCACCTCAGGCGAAGCAAATACAGCTGCAGCCTGTGGTGCGCGCTGCTCATAGCCCATACCGAATGTCAGCGTATGACCGCATCCCATATCGAGTGACGTTCCTAACTTCAGTCCGCCATCGAAGAAGTCCTTTGTACGGCTCTTGCCGAATGAGTTGTCGGCAGCCATACCGTTGCGCATCTTGCCGTCGCGCTGCATCGACTGATAGCCCATGCGTGCCGATAGACTATAGTGCAAAGGTCCGAAGTCTTCAATATATGCACCCCACACCTTAGCCTTGTTCATCAGGATGTTGTAGTCGTAGCCCATACGGTCGCCCTTGCCCAATACGGCATCACGGTTGTTGAGGTCGTATTGCACCTTGTCCGAAGCAGCCGGATAATGAGCTATGGCATACGTATTTACGTTGTGCATCTGAGTGGCACCAAGCAGACTGTTTATGGTCTGATAGTGCATGCCCTTGTTTGTGGCTAAGTTGAATCCGGCGCGCAAGCTGCTCTTGTTCGTAAGGCGCTTGTCGAGCGTAGAGGTTATCGACACGTTGAGGTTATCGTTGTGGCGGGCTTCAAGCCAGTACATGGCATCAGTGCCCTGTGTTGCCACCTGCTCGTTAAACCAGTACATGCGCTCCCAGTCAAGCTGTCGATTCGACTTGTCGGCAGCCCACTCGGTGCATGCCTTCTCCCATCGTGCCTTGGCATCGGCAGTGTTGGCAGGGTCAGAAGGGTTCCACACGTTATATATCGAGCTTGGCATCTTCAGCCATGAGTCGGCATAAGGATTCTCACCGTTATAGTTCAATCGGGTGCAGCGATACCATGCATATTGTCCCTGAAGCGAAGTGCTCAGTCGTGTCTTTTCGTTGATGTTCCAGTCCCATGTCAGCAATGCAGTAGGAGCAAACTCACGCACAACACGCGAGTTGCGCTTCTTGTCGTTGTAGTAGCCCCAATAAGGATTGTACTGACGGTCGTCAGCCAATTGGAAAGCCTCGTCGGTAGAAGCGCCATACTGTGCACGCTTCGACGGACTGCCCCATGTGGCGAAAGCCAATGAGTGGTTGTCGTTCAGCACTTTCTGCACACTGAGATAGTACGACAGCGATCTGAGCGGTGTGCCGTCTACATATCCCTGCTTTGCCCAGCGATACGACAAGGTTCCGGCAAATGCCCATCCGTTCTCTTTCAGTCCCGATGCATAGGAGTAGGCACCGCCCATCGTATAGTTGCGGTTTGATCCGGTCCACTCTATATGCTGTCCACGCTTCATGTCGGCAGCGCGGAAGTTGTAGTTGTTCGAGCCTCCCAATGCCGTCATGCCATAGCCGAAGTCTTCAAACGGCAGCGACGAGTCAAAGTGCAGCCCTTGCACTCCTATGCCACCGATTGTAGGATAGCGGAACTGTCCTGTCTCAGCATTGTTCATCAGCACTCCGTTGATATACACCTCATTGTACATCGGGTTGTAGGCACGATATCTCAGGTGTGTCGGGGCAAACTGATAGCTCACCTCCGATGCAAACACATTCTTGTTCGAATTGACCATTGTCACGCCCTGCGATATGTCGGCGTTCTGTCCGAGCTGCGACTCGGCAAATGTATAGGCGGCCTCCACCTCCAACTGATTGTGCTGGCCTATAGAGTCGGTATGTGTTTGTGCACAGACCGGGGCACAGCACATTGCCAGCAGTGCTATATTTAGTTTCTTTTGCATCTTTGTTTTATATTCAGTTTGTTTTTTTATTCATACAAAGTAAGACATTAAATTCCGAATGCGAAAATAATTCAGTATTTATTTGCCTTCCGTTCGACTTATCCCCTTTGTTTTCCGTAATTTAGAACAATTAGCACAGCACCCCAATTCAAAATTGAATAATTCAAAATCGCAGGCGTAGCAACCCAATTCAAAATTGAATAATTCAAAATCGCAGGCACAGCACCCCAATTCAAAATTGAATAATTCAAAATCGCAGGCGTAGCAACCCAATTCAAAATTGAATAATTCAAAATCGCAGGCACAGCCGAGAACAATTCCTAATTCCTAACTCCTAAATCCTAACTCTCTTCGTGTTCCTTCGTCACGTATCTCTGCCAGTAGGCAATGATGAGCGTTGTCAGGGGGAGAGCAATGATGAGTCCGATGAAGCCCAGCAGCGCACCCCACACAGAGAGCGAGAGCAGCAGAATAGCCGGGTTCAGTCCCATAGCCTTACCCATAATCTTCGGCGTGACAACCATATCGGTGATAATCTGCACCACGCAGAACAGTCCGACAGCCAGTCCGAACACCACCCAGAAGTTCTGACCGGTGTCAGCCGCCTTGAGCATGGCAAGGAAGGCGGTAGGGATGATGGCGAAGGTGTGCAGATAAGGCACAAGGTCCATCACACCGATAAGTATGCCCAGACCTATAGCCATAGGGAAGTCCATAATGCTGAATCCTATGCAGAACATCACACCCATGCAAAGCGCCACCAGACACTGACCGCGTATGTAGTTGTTGAGTTCGCGTTCGACGTCGCCCGCCAGTTCATGCCAGAAAGGACGGTTCTTCTTCGGGAATATCTTTATCCAGTTGTAAGTGAGGAATTCGTAGTCGAGCAGAATGAAGAACATATATAATAAGGTGATGCACGATGCCACAATGCTCAATACTATGTTTGCCGTCTGTCCTATCACAGCAAACACCTTAGGCATACTGGTGCGTATAGCATCCTTGAAATCGTTGCTCTTGAAGAACCGTTCCACCTGCTCCTGGTTCTCTTCAATCCAGTTTTTCACAAGCGTAGTGAGGTCGTTGGTGTGCGTTGTCTGGTGAAGCCAATGCATAAGAATACCGTAAAGCTTCTGAAACTGCTCTATCATGGGCGGAATGATGAAGTATATCATCATTCCCACCACGCCCAGCACTACCGCCATGGCTATGAGTATAGCCAGTGCGCGCACCTTGACATGCATGCGATACTGTATGAACTTCACCATCGGGTACATAAGATAGGCGAAAAGCCACGCTATGAAGAACGGCAGCAGCACGCTACTCAGATAGTTGGTCACGGCAAACACAGCCACTGTGATGAGCGAAATGGCCGTCCAACGTATGAATTTGTCAAATGTGATTTTCTGTTCCAACATATATAAAATGCGATTTCAATGGGTACAAAATTACGAATACGTTTTAAAAATTGCAAAGAAAGGGCTTCTTTTTTTGCCATTCTTGATTAATATAGCTATATTTGTCGCCAATATGGGGATATTGTATATAGTGCCCACTCCGGTGGGAAACATGGAGGACATGACAATGCGTGCCATCCGTATATTGAGAGAAGCCGACCTCGTGCTTGCTGAAGACACACGCACGTCGGGCATTCTGCTCAAGCATTTCGACATACAGAACCGTCTCATGTCGCATCATAAGTTCAACGAGCACGGCACCAGTGCCGCCATAGTGGAGCGTCTGAAGGCAGGAGAGACGATAGCTCTCATCAGCGACGCCGGCACTCCTGGCATCAGCGACCCGGGCTTCTTCCTTGCCCGCGAGGCTGCCAAGGCTGGCATCACGGTGCAGTGTCTGCCGGGTGCAACGGCTTTCGTACCTGCCATCGTCAGTTCCGGACTACCATGCGACCGCTTCTGCTTCGAAGGCTTCCTGCCGCAGAAGAAGGGACGCCAGACGCTTCTCGACGCCTTGCGCAGCGAGACGCGCACTATGATATTCTACGAGTCGCCCTACCGTCTGGTCAAGACATTGGAGCAGTTTGCCGAAGTATTCGGCGAGGAGCGCCAGGCCAGCGTATGCCGCGAGATATCCAAGCTGCACGAGGAGAGTGTGCGCGGATCGCTCAAGGAGATAATAGCCCACTTCCAGCAGACAGAACCGCGTGGCGAGATAGTCATCGTGGTGGCAGGATGCGGCGAGGGCGAGATGTCGGCACTCAAGGCCCTGAAGGCGCAAGCCAAGGAGAAGAAGCCACGTCTCAGCAACAAGGAGCGATATGCCATGCGCGAAGCCGCTCCCGAAGAATTCAAGAAAAAGAAGTTTAGAGAAGAATAGAAATCGACAACATAAGAATAACAACCAAAACCTGACAAATATGAAAAACGTAAAATTTTTATTATTTGCATTGGCATTTGCCGCTTTCGCATCGTGCGGCAACAGTGAAAAGAAACAACCGGCAGAGAACGCCATCCAAAGCGATTCGCTGCAGCGTGTGATAACCCAGAAGGACAACGAAATCAACGACATGATGGAGACCTTCAACCAGATCCAGGAAGGTCTGCGCGAAATTGACGAGGCACAGAACCGTGTGAGTATCGTCAAGAACGGCGAGGGCGCCAACAAGCGCCGCCAGATTATCGAGAACATTCAGTTCATATCGAACACTATGAAGCAGAACCGCGCCCTCATCGAGAAGCTGCGCCAGCAGATGCGCGAATCGAGCGTCAAGGGCGAGCAGTTCCGCAAGACCATTGAAGACCTCGTAAGACAGATTGACGAGAAGGACAACGAGCTGAAGCAGCTGCGCGCCGAACTCGACGCCAAGGACATCCACATCGCCGAGCTCGACAAGACTGTAAACACACTCAACGACAACGTGTCGAGCCTCAAGACAGAGTCGTCGCAGAAGACTGAGACCATCAACGCTCAGGACAAGCAGCTCAACACAGCATGGTTCGTATTCGGCACCAAGAAGGAGCTGAAGGAACAGCGCATACTCGATGGCTCGAAGGTGCTCGAGTCGAACTTTAATAAGCGCTACTTCACCAAGATTGACATCCGCGTCGATAAGGAGATCAAGCTCTACTCTAAGTCCGCCAAGATTCTCACCATGCACCCGTCAAGCTCGTACACCCTCCAGCAGGATGCCAACAAGCAGTACGTGCTTCGCATCAACAACCCACAGATATTCTGGTCAACCAGCAAATATCTCGTGATTCTTGTGAAGTAGTATTAGAGATTACATTATAAATTAAAGCCCAATAAGCATACACCCAGGGCGTTGCCCTAAATATGCTTATTGGGCTTATTTCGAAATAAATCATCTACAACAAATCAAAATGGATACAGAACAACTATCGCTTACAAAGAAAACCCTTGTCGGCGTGCAGTTCCTCTTCGTGGCATTCGGTGCCACGGTGCTGGTGCCGCTGCTCATCGGTATCAATCCCGCTACGGCGCTCTTCACAGCCGGATTGGGTACATTCATCTTCCACTTCGTAACCGGCGGCAAGGTGCCCATCTTCCTTGGCTCGTCGTTTGCATTCATTGCCCCTATCATTGCAGCCACACAGCAGTGGGGATTGCCCGGCACTCTCGCCGGACTTACAGCCGTATCGCTCGTCTACTTCGTAGTGAGTGCATTGGTGAAGTGGCAGGGCAAGCGTCTGCTCGACCGCATTTTCCCACCCGTAGTGATCGGTCCGGTCATCATTCTCATAGGCCTCTCGCTCTCGGGCAGTGCCGTCAACATGGCAAAGACCAACTGGATGCTCGCCTTCGCGTCGCTCATCACCGCCATTGCTATACTGACATTCTGCCGCGGACTGATGAAGCTCGTACCTATTATAAGTGGCGTCATCGTGGGCTACGTAATCGCCATCTGCATTGGCGAGGTCGATTTCTCGGGCGTAGCATCGGCATCGTGGCTGGCTATACCGGTACAGTTCGACACTATCACCCACTTCGAGTGGGCACCGTTCCTCTACATGATTCCCGTAGCCATAGCCCCAGTGCTTGAGCACATCGGCGACGTATACGTAGTAAGCGCAGTAGCCAAGAAGGATTTCGTTGAGAATCCCGGCATACATCGCACCATGCTCGGTGACGGATGCGCCTGCCTTGCCTCGGCATTGCTCGGCGGTCCTCCTGAGACTACTTACTCTGAGGTGACCGGAGCCATGTCTATCACCAAGGTTACATCGCCTGCCGTAATACGCATTTCGGCAGCCACAGCCATCTGCTTCTCTATCGTGGGCAAGCTCAGCGCACTGCTGCAGTCAATCCCGCAGGCTGTACTCGGTGGCATAATGCTGCTTCTATTCGGTACCATCGCCAGCGTTGGCATACAGAACCTCATGCAGCACAAGGTCGACATGAACGACACCCGCAACGTCATCATCATCTCCGTAATGCTCACCATGGGTCTCGGCGGCGCAGTGCTCTCATCAGGTTCGTTCGCAATCTCAGGCATCGGACTCGCCGCCGTCATCGGCGTAGTGCTCAATCTGGTATTGCCGAAGACCAAACAAGAAGAAAAGGAATAAGCCCAATCCACAATCACTCCTCATAGTGAGAGAAGTAATATACACACATTAAAACAAAAGCGGAGGTCTTCGGCCTCCGCTTTTTTATTCACCCAACACAAATACAAACCCTCAACAGGAGCGAAGCTCCACACCATCTCACCATAACAACGGGGGCAAAGCCCCCTGTTTTCCCACACAGCGAAAAAAGTAATATATTTTTCGCAAAAATGTTTGTTCGTTTCGTAAACATTCGCTATATTTGCAATCGAAAAGTTCAAGGCAATGTACTTTGTCTTGCACTTTGACTATGAAGACTTAACGCAGACTAAAGAAACGTAAGACAAAACGTGATTTAACTAACGTGACACAATAAAACTATATTAACTAAAACGCAAAATAATAAACTTGACAAATAAAAGACGATTGCCTATGATACGATTTATAGCACTCATCTTCTTGGCGCTCGGAATGCAGACTGCCTCCGCCCAAGAAAACGACAAGGAAGTTTGCATTGAATTTAGGGTAGGATCAAGTGTTCTTGACCCAAATTTCGGCAACAACGCTTCTAATCTGAACGACGTGATTAAGTTTCTTAACGAAATAAGAAACGACAACTCCATTGAACTTACCAAGGTGACGTTCTGTGGCTCTGCTTCGCCCGAAGGCGACAAGGCTCGCAACATCAAGCTTGCACAAAACCGTTGTGCCAGCATGGAGCAGTATGTGCGTCAGCGCATCAACCTGCCCGACAACATCATCAACCGTCAGGAATGGTCCGACTCATGGCGCAAGCTCGCCTACTACGTTGAGCACTCGGACATGCCCGAAAAGAAAGAGGTGTTGCACGAACTGCTCGAAACTCAAGAGTACACCTATAATAAACAGGGCAAACTCATCGACAGCCGCAAGAAGCGACTCATGGAGCTTAACTACGGACGTACATGGAAATACATGCTCGACGAGTTCTTCCCTTCTGTACGCAACGCCAGCGCCATCCTCATCACCATACGCAACAAGAAGGAAGTGGCTGCTGCTCCGGTGGTTGAGACTCCGGTGGTTGAACAACCAGCACCCGTAGCCGAGACTCCTGCCCAGCCCGAACCTATCGTGGACTCAAAGAGTTCAGCATACTTCGCACTCAAGACCAACATGCTCTACGACGCACTCCTCGTGCCTAACATCGGCGTTGAGTTCTCGCTCGGCAACCGCTGGAGCATAGCTGCCGACTGGATGTACGGATGGTGGAGCCGCAACAAGAGCCATCGCTACTGGCGCATTTACGGTGGCGGACTCAGCCTACGCAAGTATTTCGGAGCCATGGCTGCCGAGAAACCGTTGCAGGGTCACCACATCGGCATCAACGCACAGATGCTCACCTACGACTTCGAGTTTGGTGGCACAGGATATATGGGTGGCGAGCCTGGCGGCACACTGTGGGATCGTATGAACTACACCATCGGTGCTGAATACGGCTACTCTCTGCCTATAGCACGCCGACTGAACATCGACTTCAGTATCGCAGCAGGATATATGGGCGGACGCTACTACGAATACATCCCGCTCGACGGCCACTATGTATGGCAAGCCACTAAAAACCGCCACTGGGTAGGCCCTACTAAGGTTGAGGTATCGCTCGTTTGGCTTCTTGGACATGGCAACTACAACACGAAAACGAAGAAAGGAGGCGAGAAATGATTAACTGCAAGAAATCAGCCAAGTTAATACTCGGCACACTATGCGCTATGGCACTCGCCATGCCGACACTCACATCGTGCGAGCACAAGGACCTGTGCTTCGACCACGACGTTCATGCACCTAAGTTCGACTTCCGCGTCACAGCTACATACCAGCAGGAATGGGAACTTAACGAAAATCAGAAGGTATGGGCTTCGGAAGCTGAATGGCCCGAAAAATACGGTATGGCATACGATGACCTCCGACCGAAGGTTCCTGCCGGACTCCGTATGCACGTGTTCAGCGAGACGGGAGTCAGCGACATGATCAACATGCCGGCACAAGGCGAAATCGTAGGTTTACAGCCTGGCAACCACCAGTTGCTGTTCTACAACAACGATACTGAGTATATCCTCTTCGACGACATGTACTCGTTCGCTTCGGCAAAGGCTACTACACGTACACGTACACGCTCTACGTATATGGGCAATCCGTTCAAGGCAAACAATGCCAAGGGCGAACCTACAGTGACAATGCCCGATATGCTCTATGGCAACTACAACGAGAAGTATACATCGGAACGTACCAATGAGACTCCGGAGATGAAGGTCACGATGCACCCTATGGTGTTCAAGTATCTCGTAAGATACGAGTTCAGCAAGGGTCTGGAGTATGTAGGTCTGGTACGAGGTGCCCTCTCGGGCATGGCTTCAGCAGTATACATGCACAGCGGCCGCACCTCGTCAGAGGCAGCAACACTACTCTACGACTGCTCACTTACACCGTGGGGAGCACAGGCGATAGTTACATCGTTCGGAGTACCCGACTGGCCCAACGCTCTCTATCAGCCCACACGTGGACAGCGCAGCTATGCCCTGAACCTTGAGGTACGACTCAAGAACGGAAAAATCAAAAACTTCGACTTCGACGTTACAAAGCAGGTTGAGGCCCAACCTCAGGGTGGTGTCATCGTAGTGAAGGGTCTTGAAATCACCGACGAAGAGGGTAAGGAAGGTAGTTCTGGATTCGACGTTAAGGTTGAAGGCTGGGGCGAATTCAACGATATCATCATTCCGCTGAAATAACCAGACAAGGCAAAACTAAACAACGGCTAACATTTTAAGCAAATTATATTACTACATTTATTTTATTAATCACCAACTCAAAAATTTAAAAACTATGAAAAAATTATTAGTTATGGGTTTGGCAGCTATGGGCTTGGCGCTCACAGCTTGCAACAGCGACGAGACAGTAGAAGTGGCTAAGGGTAAGGCTATTAACTTTGCTTCGTTCGTAGACAAGAGCACACGTGGTGCTGCTGATGACGTTACTATCGCTAACCTTAAATCAATCGAGGTATACGGATGGCGTGGTGATGCCCAGATTTTCAACAAGCAGCAGGTAACAGTAGCAGAAAACGGTGAAGGTACATACTCACCGCTGCAGTATTGGGAGGCTAACTATGCTTATGCTTTCGAGGCTATCGCACCGAAGGCTGGCGAGAAGGGTGTTCAATTCGAAGCAGCTAAGGCTGGTGGTAAGATTACATTCGAGAACAACGCTACAACCGACCTCCTCTATGCTAATACTACAGCGACGATGCCAGAAAAAATCACAGCTGCTCCAGAAAAGGTTAACTTCACATTCAAGCATCAGCTTGCTCGTGTTAAGTTCACATTCAAGAACACATTCCCAGCAAACGCTGCTGCCAAGATTTCTGTTAAGGACGTAAAGATTACCAATGCTTACAAGAATGGTACTACCACTCCTGCTGCCACAGACGCTAACTGGAGCGCAACAAATCCTATTCTCTCAGTTTCGTTTGCAAATATGGCAAATGGAGGACCTACAGATCTCGTAGCAAACACTGGCGTAGGTGCAACTGATCACATGTATCTCATCCCTACAGGTAAGGAAGAATCGTACAATGTTACTTTCACTGTTACTCTCAACCAGAACGGTGCAACAACAGACTACAATCATTCTGTTACAATCAAGACAACACAGTTGAAGAGCAATAGCTACAACTACGTTGCTGAGATTAATGAAAAGAACATCAACCCAGATCCGGATTCACAGCTCTATCCTATCGAGTTCAAGGCTACAGTTGCAGATTGGGGAAACTTCAATGACAACCCATTCAATCTGAAGTAATAGTAATAAACTAACACACTACAGGGTGTAAGGGGTTGAATGTTCCCCTTACACTCACTAATATTATTAATCACAAAAACGAACAAAGATGAAAGGAAAAATGAATATACACAAATTGACAGCCAGCATCGCTGCTGTGCTCCTGTCAGCGTCGCTCTTTTCATGCAGCAGCGACGACTTCTTCGGCAAGCCCGAAAGCGGATCTACTAACGGTATCAGCTTCGGCGTGTCAACAGAAAACAGTGCCGCTACACGCGCCAACAAAACAGACGACGGACTCACCGTAGCTCGCTACACCCTGCGCTCCGACAACTCGGCCGACACTCTCTGCGTGCGTGCCGTTGTAACCGACGGCATCGGCAACAACGCCAACAAACCTGCTACACGTGCCGCCATGCAGACCAGCATGTACGACAAGTTTAATGTAGTGGCAGCCCTCAAGGAGAACGGCACTATCGGTACGCAGCTCTTTATGAACGAGACTGCTACAAAGACTAACACAAACTGGGTTCCTGCCCACACTTACTATTGGCCAGGCTCCAACCGTCAGCTCCGCTTCTTGGCATGGGCTACAACAGATGCCGTTTTCCAATCTGTACCCAACTCTCCTAACACAACTACGCTCCAGTACACCACTCCTGCCGAAGCAAAGAACCAGCGCGACCTCGTTGCTGCCGCTACCGATTTCATCGATAGCCCTGCTAACAACGGCACATGCACACCCGTGTCTCTGAATTTCAAGCACCTGTGCACCGCAGTCATCATCAAGACAGGCGAGACAATGACTGCCGGAACTATCAAGAGCGTATCGCTTAAGGGCGTAAAGAACTCTGGTACATACGATATGGTAAACTCTGCATGGACGCTGACCGACTCAAAGGCAGACTTCACAATTTCGCCGAACCAGGCAACAACAAGCACCACTCCTAACGGTACCGACCTCAACGCCGGTGAATCTACATTCATGCTCCTGCCCCAAACATTAGGTGCAGACAGCAAGCTCGAAGTAGAGTTCCACGACAACATATCTGGCAAAGACCGCATCCTTACAGCTTCGCTCAACGGTGCAAAATGGCCAATGGGCAAAACCGTAACCTACCGCCTCTCGATTACACCAGAGTATGAGCTGAACATTGAGAATACATCAGAAATGCTTGATGCTCACTATATTGTAGAACCTATAAAGGTTAAAATAGGCAATTTGGAGCCAAATGCCAAATGGACACTCACCGCCAAAATAGACGGAGAGATATACAACAGCATTGACGTATCGGTACTGTTGGACAACCCAGAAGACGGAGCACTCAATGTCGCTAAGCAGGGATTCTGGATTGATAAATATGTTGAGATCAAAAGAAATGACGAAGGTGAAATTATCAGTAAAAAGCTAACCAACCAGACCGCAAGAGGTACAGCTACTGTTACTGGTACTGGCAACCTTGAAACAAACGCATACGTTTTCATTCCTGAGAACATAGGCAATACCGATCGCAACATAACCATTACATTGAAAGTAGATGGTTCTTCAGATGCTGATGCATACAAGAAGACTATTACACAGAAATGTCCAAGTTGGAATGGTAACAATGTAGGATATGAACGCTTTGAAAAGGACAATGAAGGCATCTATCCTTTCGGGTTCTTATGGGACAGAAAGGTAGAATATAGCTATCAAGGCTTCTTAGCACTATTATTCAAGTGGGTTGCTAATTCATACAAAACGGCAGATGTAGACTATTTGACGACAAAGTATACATTCAAACTTTGGTTCAAGTCAATAACTACTGCGACCATTGACTATACAGCTATTAACAATAGCTTGAATGTCGGAATGAATACTGAAGACGGATTGGAAAATACAAAAAAACTGTATACATTCAAGAACATTGGTTCTATAAGTGAATTGGAAAACGACTTTGATAACTTGACAATCCTTGGCTACAAATGGCAAGACAAGAAAACCGAGGGAGGTCATTACGAAACAGTTAAGAACTTTGCAGCTAAGATGGCTGTAATGAGAAACAAATTTAATATAGAAAAAAGAGAACAAAAAGACCCAGAAGGCAACAAGGTTATATTCTATGTTCCTGATATAGAGGAAAATGATATTGTATGGTATCTCCCTGCAAGCAATGAGCAAAAGGGAATTACAGATACAGAATATCCCTTGTCTGGTACATATTGGAGTTCTACAGCAGCCGACGACAATACACATGCATATGTCTATTCAAGTGGTGGTGAATCTGTTATAGGAGAACGAATGGCAACACATAAGATTCGTGCTGCACGTAGAAAATAATCAAGCAACGGGCTGAAAGCCCAAAAGCGCATAGCCCAGGGCAAGCGCCCTGGGAAACAATAAAAAGGTAATGTCGCCCTGCATGGGCAAAAGCATTATAAATTAAGTTACGTTATTGTGCAAGTTGCTCATACATGGCGCATTGCAAAATGCAACCAATAAGCATAGGCAATAAAACAGATATAAAAATCCAGCACAGAAACGCACAAGACTAAGATCTTATCGTATTACACGTTTTAATAGTTATCAAGTTAGGCTACCGTGAGGTAGCCTAACTTTTTTTTGCCCTATTGCTTCACCAATACGAATAAAAAGGTTAACTTTGCGAAACAAATATAACCCATAACCCAACAACAACTTATGAAAAAGCTATTGGCTGCGGTCATGCTGGCTCTATCGCTGACAGCATCCGCTAACACTAATCAAACCTACACACCCTCTGCCGACAACATCGCGGCACGCAAACACTTCCAGGACTCCAAGTTCGGAATCTTCCTTCACTGGGGTCTGTACGCCATGCTCGCCACCGGCGAATGGACTATGACCAACAACGACCTCAACTACAAGGAGTACGCCAAACTGGCTGGAGGCTTCTATCCCTCTCGCTTCAGCGCCAAGGAGTGGGTATCGCAGATAAAGGCATCGGGTGCCAAGTATATCTGCTTCACCACACGTCACCACGAGGGATTCTCTATGTTCAAGTCGAAATATTCCGACTATAACGTTGTAGACGCTTCTCCATTCAAGCGCGACATCGTGAAGGAGCTCGCTGACGAGTGCCACCGCCAGGGCATCGACATCCACTTCTACTACTCGCACATCGACTGGCAGCGTGAAGACGCTCCGCTTGGCCGTACAGGTTTGGGTACAGGCAGACCCGTTGACAAGCAGAACTGGGACTCATACTATACATTCATGAACAATCAGCTCACCGAGCTGCTCACCAACTACGGCAAAGTGGGTGCCATCTGGTTTGACGGATGGTGGGATCAGGACCAGAACCCCTCGTTCGACTGGCGTCTGCCCGAGCAGTATGCTCTCATCCATCGTCTGCAGCCCGCCTGCCTCATCGGCAACAACCACCATCATACTCCGTTCGAAGGCGAAGACTTCCAAATGTTCGAGCGCGACCTGCCCGGCGAGAACACTGCCGGACTCTCTGGTCAGTCAATCTCACAGCTGCCGCTCGAAACATGCGAAACAATGAACGGTATGTGGGGCTACAAGATTACCGACCAAAACTACAAGTCGACAAAGACCCTCATCCACTACCTCGTGAAGGCTGCTGGTCGCAACGCCAACCTCCTTATGAACATCGGCCCGCAACCCGACGGTTGTCTGCCCGCAGTGGCTGTGCAGCGTCTGAAGGAAATGGGCGAATGGATGAAGACATACGGAGAGACTATATATGGTACACGTGGAGGACGCGTCACACCACGCGACTGGGGCGTAACAACCGAGAAGGACAACAAGATATTCGTACATATCCTCAACCTCAAGGACCGCTCGCTCTTCCTCCCAATCACCGACAAGAACGCAAAGCGCGCCGTAGATTACGTTTCGCGCAAGGCTGTCAAGATGCAGAAGTGTCAAGGCGGTGTGCTCATTACACTCGACAGCGTACCTACTGATGTGGATAAGGTAGTGGAGATACAGCTGTAAAGAAGCCCCACCCACCAAAAGCCCTGTCCCCCAAAAGCCCCACCCCCTGCCCCTCCCCCGTAGGGAGGGGAGTGATATGCTTTGAAAACTTGGGAAGAGGAATAAAAGGGGAAACTCAAAATTTAAAACTCAAAACTCAAAATCGCCAAAGGCAACAATTCAAAACTCAAAATTCAAAACTCAAAATTGCCAAAGGCAACAATTCAAAATTCAAAAATCAAAACTCAAAAATCAAAATATGAAATTCAACAGAATTCTTCTTAAGCTCAGTGGCGAGAGCCTTATGGGCAACCAAAGCTTCGGCATCGACCCAGTTCGTTTGGGCGAGTATGCCCAGCAGATTAAGGAAGTACACGAAATGGGTGTACAGATTGGCATCGTCATCGGCGGTGGCAACATATTCCGCGGACTTAGCGGAGCCTCAAAGGGCTTCGACCGTGTCAAAGGCGACCAGATGGGAATGTGCGCTACAGTAATCAACTCATTGGCACTCAGTTCGGCTCTTGGCGCTATCGGTGTTAAGACCAAGGTGCTCACAGCCATCCGCATGGAACCTATTGGCGAGTTCTACTCTAAGTGGAAAGCCATCGAGGCTATGGAGAACGGCTACGTTTGCATCTTCTCTGCCGGAACCGGTTCGCCTTACTTCACTACCGACACCGGTTCAAGTCTGCGTGGCATCGAGATTGAGGCTGACGTTATGCTCAAGGGCACACGCGTTGACGGCATCTACACCGCCGACCCTGAGAAGGATCCGACCGCAACCAAGTTCAGCGACATCACATACGACGAGATTTACACTCGCGGCTTGAAAGTGATGGACCTCACAGCCACAACAATGTGCAAGGAGAACAACCTCCCCATCTATGTGTTCAACATGGACGTTGTGGGCAATCTGAAGAAGGTTATGGACGGCGAACCTATCGGAACGCTTGTGCATAATTAAAAAAAAACAAAAGCCCACAAAGCCCTACCCCCAACCCCTCCCCCGTAGGGAGGGGAGTGGTATGCTTTGTTAGCTTAGGGGGTAGGGATTAACTAAATATCAAATTTAAGATATTCAATTGATGACCCACTGCCATACCGTCTTTCGCCTTTTTGCTCTTCTTATAGCATTATTTCCCGCTGTCACTCATGCGCAATATACATGGCAAGAGACCGACCGCGAGCCTTCCAAACCCCACCTCACTTCTTCGCTCACCTACCGCATTGAGACGCAGGCTACGCTGTCGAAGGGACAGACACCTCTGTGGCTCAACGCCAACCGCTATGGTCTTAGTTCACTCGACAAAACGAACGGATATGTTCGTGCTGCCGTTATGCGACCGTTGTCTGCCGACTCGGCACGACGATGGGCTATAGGCTATTGCGCCGATGTGGCAGTTCCACTTCACTATACCAGCAACGTCGTGTTGCAGCAGGCTTATGTCGAGGCACGATGGTTGCACGGTGTGATTACAGCAGGAGCCAAGGAGTGGCCCTTGCAATTGAAAAACCAGACACTCAGTTCGGGTTCGCAGACGCTGGGCATCAATGCACGTCCCGTTCCACAAGTACGTATCGCCCTGCCAGAATACTGGCAGTTGCCCTTCGGAGGCGGTTGGCTGCACCTGAAGGGCCATATAGCCTATGGCATGATGACCGACGACGCTTGGCAGCACGACTTCACAAGCCGTCAATCTAAATATGCTGACCACGTACTCTATCACTCCAAGGCCGGATATCTGAAGATTGGCAACGAATACTCCACCTTCCCCCTATCCGTAGAACTCGGACTGGAGATGGCTACACTGTTTGGCGGCACACCATATCGTCCCTCCAACGACGGCACAATGCAACCCATACCTACCAATCACGGACTGAAAAGTTTCTGGCACGCATTCTTTCCTGGCGGTCAGGACGCTACCGACGGAATGTATGCCAACAACGAGGGCAACATAGTGGGCAGCTGGCTTATGCGCGTCAACTATGACAGCGAGCTTTGGCGGTTGTCTGTCTACGCCGACCACTTCTTTGAAGATCACAGCCAGATGTTCCATATCAACAACAACGGCTACGGCTCGGGCAACGACTGGAACAACCGCATCCATCGCCGCTACTTCCTCTACGACCTTAAGGACATCATGCTGGGCGGCGAACTGGAACTGAAGTACGGACGATGGTTGCGCCACGTCGTAGCCGAATACATCTACACCAAATACCAGAGCGGCCCCTACAACCACGACCACACGCAGAACATCAGCGACCAGATTGCAGGTATGGACAACTATTACAATCACGGCATCTATCCAGGTTGGCAACATTGGGGTCAGGTGATGGGCAATCCGCTCTACCGTTCGCCCATATACAATACCAACGGACAATTATATATATACAACAACCGCTTCGTAGCATGGCATCTGGGCGTCGACGGCTCGCCTACCTCTCGCCTCGCCTACCGCGCTCTCGCCACCTATCAGGAAGGTTGGGGCACCTACGACATTCCCTTCAACAGCAAGCACCAAAACTTCAGTTTCCTCGCCGAAACATCCTATCGCTTCAACAAGGGCTGGAAAATCACTGCAGCCTACGCTATGGACTTCGGTAGCCGACAGATGTTCGGTCACAACGCCGGTGGACAGATAACAATATGTAAAACGGGATTGATAAAATAAATATGAAGCAACAGATTATAAAAAGCCTACTGGCTGCGCTCGCCACACCCTTTCTGCTCGCATCATGCAACGTCGAGACAAGCGACAACGGACCTCTCGACGGCTTCTGGCATCTGGAGCGTATTGACACTCTCGCCACTGGCGGCACCACCGACTACTCCTCGGGCTACGTATTCTGGGGAGTTCAGAAGGATCTTATCTACATCAAGGACAGTTCCAACAGCAGCATTGGCGCCTACTATCTGCGCTTCAATCAGACTCACGACAGTCTCCACATCACTAAGATATACCTCGACCATGGTCATGAGGACAATCCCAACCACGAGCAGGGCGGCGACATTCCCGTTGAAGCCATCGACAACAACCTGCGCCAACTGGGCATCAACGCCCTGCCCGAGCACTTCAAGAAGGAAGCACTCAACGGCAACCGCATGATACTGTCAACAGAAAAGCTACGTCTGAAATTCAAGAAATTCTAAGAACACGAATAACATTCGTGAATGTTGAGTTTTGAATATTGAATGTTGAGTTGTTGGCGGCTAACGCCTGCCATGAATAATTATGGAATTTTGAATTTATTGTTGTGCATTGTCACGAATTATCGTGAATTGTCCGTGAATTGTGATCATTAAAGCACAGTTTGCTTGCTCAGCTCATGGTGGGGTCGCCATAACCTCCTACAATAATTCGTGAATAATTCGTGGTAATTCGTGACAATAACAAAATATTGTTTTGCGCTACACAATATTTTGTGTATCTTTACAGCAGAATAACAAACATTAAGGAGGAAAACCCATGGCATTATATTACGACAAGTACGTCAGATTTGACTGGGCTATGAAACGCCTGCTTCGCAACAAGACCAACCATGCAGTATTGGAAGGTCTGCTCTTGTCGCTGATTGGCAAGAAGATAGTAATCAAGCACTTTCTTGAGAGCGAAGGCAACCAAGAAGACCTGCTTGACAAGTACAACCGTGTCGATATATTGGCAGAAGATGAAGACGGCGAGCTGATAATCATTGAAATACAAAACAGCCATGAGATAACCTACTTCCACCGCATGCTCTACGGAGTGTCAAAAGCCATAACCGAATACATCGACAAAGGCGACAGCTACGACAAGGTGCGCAAGATATACTCCATCAACATCGTATATTTCGAATTAGGTCAAGGCAAAGACTACGTATATCATGGCAAAACTGAATTCAAAGGACTGCACGCTCCCCACGACCTTTTAAAACTTTCAGCCAAGCAAAGCGAGAAATTCCTTGGCATCAGTGAATCAAAACTTGAAAAGCGTAAAGATGCAGGAGAACTGTTCCCAGAATATTACATCCTACGCGTAAATGACTTTGACAAGATAGCCACAACGCCACTCGACGAGTGGATAGAGTTTCTGAAGACTGGCAAGATTGACGACAACACCAAAGCTGCCGGACTTGCCGAAGCACGCAAACAGCTAAGAGTAGACTCTCTACCCGACAAAGAACGCCGGGCATACGAACGCTATATGGAATCAGTAAGACATATGCGCAGCCTCTTTGATACAAGTCACGACGACGGCTACACTGAAGGACATGCCGAAGGCAGAGCTGCGGGTTTAGTTGAAGGTAGGGCTGCAGGCTTAGTTGAAGGCAGGGCTGAGCGTTCATTAGAAATAGCCAGACAATTGAAGGCAATGGGAATGAGCAGAGAACAAATCATGCAAGCTACAGGATTGCAAGAATCTGACATACAGCATCTGTGAATGTTGAGTTTTGAATGTTGAATGTTGAGTTTACCCACGAATTTAACATTCAACATTTAACACTTAACATTAAAAAACGTTGTCACGAATTATCGTGAATTACCCGTGAATTTACCCACGAATTTAACATTCACCATTTAACACTTAACATTAATAATGGTAATTCGTGAATAATTCATGGTAATTCGTGACTAAGACCCTCATCGCGGCCCTAAAACTTCTTTCCTATAGCCAGGTTGACAAACGTCTTGAACAGAATCGTGATGTCAAACCACCACGAGCGATGCTTCAGGTAATACAAATCAAGCTCCAGACGCTTGAGCATTTTATCCATCGTATCGGTATAGCCATTGTACAGCGTGGCGTATGACGTTACGCCCGGACGAATCTGATAAAGATAAACATAACGAGGGTCAAGTTTCATAATCTGATCGATATAGAACTTACGCTCCGGACGCGGACCAATAAACGACATATCGCCACACACTACATTCCACAACTGTGGCAACTCGTCAAGATGATGCACACGCAAGAAACGCCCCACCTTAGTCATACGAGTGTCGCGTTCATGCTGATATAAAGCCGGACCATTCTTCTCGGCATCCACCCGCATACTCCTAAACTTATATATATAGAAAGGTCTGCCGAAACGTCCTATACGTTCCTGCTTGAATATAGCCGGACCTCCATCCTCGTGCTTCACGGCAAAATAACAAACTATGAAAAGAGGCGAGAAAACCACCAATGCCACAAAGGCTACAAGAAAGTCAAATACACGCTTAACATTTCTCTCAACCTCGTTCATTCCGTCGTATACATATGTATCTTCCATATTTAGTATCTTCGATATATTCATTAAGTATTAATCTTGATTATATATACTAACGACGTTTTGTCTTTTTATTGCAAATAGCAGCAGTATTTTTTCTATATTTGCATTTTATACCGCTCAAAACTGCGAGTTGAACGCACAAACTGCTCTTCAGCTCAGAATTCGCGAGTTTTAAGCGTTTTGTATTATATTGCTTATACACAATAAGTTACAGAATATACAAACTTTGTATACAAAATTTCTGCACACAAAAAAACCTACATTTTATAAAAAAAGGACCTCTTTTGCACTCCAACTGTAGTCCATTTGCCTTGCAACTGTAGCCCTTTTACATATCAAAAGGGCTACAGTTGCAAGGCAAATGAGGTACAAATGAAGAACGATGCAGCATTTGCCACACTAAAAACCATAAAAAATCGCACTGAAAA
>OLFV01000330.1_pt1 | contig 57851 bp, 40 predicted proteins | sample 1605551 | NCBI WGS metagenome assembly OLFV01 (sample SAMEA3888922, study PRJEB22519) | human gut metagenome | biome: human gut; feature: human-associated habitat; material: faeces | place: Denmark | collected 2011 | reverse complement strand
CGGAGATGGGTTCCCAAGCAAAAAGTCTGTCGAAGATCCCGTTTGTGCCTTCGGCAGTCCATGATACTTCTCTTCCTTATTGCCTCCGGCGGGTAACTTTCTGCCAGTAGCAGCAGAAAGTTACCAAAGAGTGCCACTTGAAACCTAAGGTTTCAAGACTTCCTCTTTTGTGTGCAAGAGTTGCATCCTAAATCCCGCCGAAGCAGGGAGTTGGCGTATTTCTACTCACGCTGCCGCTGGATTGGGTGGTTGAAAGAGATTTCTGTTCTACTGTGGGGACGGGGAGTGTGAGCGCTGGCTGTAGGAATCCCTACTCCCAACCATAGACCCACACGCCCCTTCGCCGGAGCGGGAGCGGGTCTGTTGCTGAGTCAATTCCCTTTACGGCCCATAACGAATGCAGCGCTTGAAGGTAAAGGAAGTTTTGAAACCATCGGCTTCAAACGGCGCTTTTTGCATACTTTTTGTCGCTGTTGACAAAAAGTATGCCGCCGGAGGCAAACAAGAAACTACTGCTGGGAAAAGTGGGTCGTCGGAGGCACGGGCCCTACAAAAGAAAAGCACCCGCTGGAGCGAAAAAGAAAACCTGCAAAGAGGGAACGGATTCCCACGACCAGCCTGCGGACTGGTCTCGGAATGACGGGTTTAGCATATGAGAGAATTTTCAGCGGCCCAATAAAGCCTGTGCCTTTTTGTGTCCATCCGTTCTCCACAGTAGAATGGCGGCCATTCCGGCGAAAAGAAAAAATAGTGCTTGCTTTTTGTCGCCGGGGCATATATAATAGGGTCAAGTCAATAAAAGGACAGAGCGTCCGGCGCCTTGTGCGTCGGCGGCGGAATCGGGTGAGAAGCCCGGCGAGTTGGTCACTGTGATGCCTGCTGAGACAGGATAAGTCAGATACACCGAGCTCTGTGCCTTGGTTTTGCCATCACCGAAGCCGAATCGTGAAACGCTTTGCAGCTTGCACGGTCCCGCTTGGACCGTGCTTTTTTGTTGCGCAAAAGCGAAAACAGAACTTCCTGCCATGGGCAGGGGGTGCTTTTCGTGCGGTGCCGGCAGCCACAGGCCCGCATGGAACAAAAACGCAAGCCGAGGGGCGGTCAAACCGTCCATTTCCATAAGGGCAGGAGGGGTTTCAGCCACCCCTCCTGCCTCCTTCTTATGTGTGCTGTATTTTTTGGGCATCTGCCTTCAAAATAAATTTGTAAAAGAGAGGACAAAAGCGAATGAAGAAACGCATTGTATCGCTGCTTCTGACGCTGGTGATGGTACTGTCTCTGGTACCCATGAGCGTTTTTGCGGCGGACAACCACGACGGACAGGTTCATGTCATCGTGGAGAACACCACCTACCCGGAAGCCGAGGGCGCTCCCTGGGAAGGGACACTGGTGGAGGAATGGATAGATCTGAATGAAGATTCTACCGTGATGAGCTGTGTTGTAAAGGCACTGGAAATGAACGGCTACGAGCAGACAGGCGCCGAGAACAACTATATCAGCTCCATTGCGGGGCTGGCGGCGTTTGACGGCGGCTCCATGTCCGGCTGGATGGGCACCCTGAACGACTGGTTCACCAACTACGGCTTTGGGGCCTTCACCGTGGCGGACGGAACGCTGGGATCCGGCGACGAGATCCGGATCATGTATACCCGCAATGGCTACGGCGCCGACCTGGGCGGCAGCTGGGACAACAATGACAAGACGGTCAAGTGGCTGGCCTTCAGCGCCGGTGAGCTGAGCCCGGCCTTTCATAAGGACACCCACGAGTATACCCTGACGGTGGACAAGGGGACCGACAGCGTGCTGGTCACCCCCACCGCCAGCAACAAGAACTATCAGGTCAGGACCTATGTGGGCGAGACGGAGTATAAGCGCACGGCGATGGTTCCCACTGTGGACGGTACCACCATCACCGTCAAGTGCGGCGACCCCAGCTGGCCCACCATGAACGAAGGCAATGAGCCGGCACAGGTCTACACCGTCAACGTGAAGGTGAAGTCGGACGATAAGCCTGTTACTCCCGCCAACACCAAGGTGCTGGTTCGGGCGCAGGACGGCGGCGCATGGCTGCACCAGCCCATGGTGAGTGAGCTTACCGGCGGTGAGGCGGAGAAGTACGGCTACACCGACAAGGTGGAGGGCGTTTCCGCTCTGGATGCGCTGGTGGTCTCCCACGAGCTGACCTTCGGCGACGACTTTACCCCGGAAACCGCCAAGGATTTCCTGGAGGTCAGCAGCGGCTTTATCACCAAGATGTACGGCACGGAGACCTCTATCTGCGGCTTCTATGTCAACGCCGGCTATCCCAATGACGGCACCAAGGCACCCTCCGGCCCCGGCTACAACGGCACCACCGTGGTCAACACCAAACTCAATGACGGCGACACTGTGGATTTCTTCTTCTATGCCGACGGGGATGCTTATTCCGACTACTATACGTGGATCGATGTCCCGGAGACCATGGTGACCGGCGAGGCCATCACCGTGACGGTGAAGGGCTTCTATGCCATGGAGGGCTATCGCTATAAGGATGCTGCGGAGCTGAAGGCCGCTGCCCGGCCCCTGGAGGGCGTGGGCCTGGCTTGGGTGGACGCAGACGGCTACATCAAGCCCATCAAGGGTGTTGTGACGGATGAGGACGGTCAGGCCACCTTCACCGTGGGCAGCGAGGCCACCGGCTATCTGGTAGCCCAGAGCGGCGATGGCGTGTATGCTCTGATGAATCCCAGCGACTACATCCGCAAGGTGGCGGGCAAGCCCGTGGAGACGCTGGGGCTGACCATCCGCTCTCAGGCGGACAACGCCTATCTGCAGAGCATGGACAAGGAGCTGGAGGTTGCCAGCAACACCGCCGAGAAGTACGGCTTCACCGACAAGGTGGAGGGCGTCTCCGTGCTGGATGCGCTGGTGGCGGCCCATGAGCTGGTCTACGGCGACAAGTTTACCCCCGCTACGGCCAAGCAGTATCTGGCCATTGATCCCAACACCGATTGGGAGAGCAAGGTCTTTGGCCGTGAGACCGGCTTCCACGGCTTCTATATCAACAACGATTTCCCCACCAATGAGGCAGGCGCTGGCCAGCCCAAGGTGACGGATACCAAGCTGCTGGACGGCGATGTGCTGGACTACTTTGTGGGCAGCGACGCCGAGAACCAGAACGACTACTACACCTGGCTGGAGGTTCCTGCGACCATGACCTCCGGTGAGGACATCACCGTTACCGTCAAGGGCGTGAAGGCACTGGATCCCGACGCCACGCAGGCCAATGCCCAGCCTCTGGAGGGCGTAGGCCTGGCGTGGGTGGATATGGCTACCGGTACGGTCAAGCCCATCGATGGCGTTGTGACGGATGAAAACGGCAAGGCGACCTTCACCGTGGTGGAGGGTGCGGCCACCGGCCGTCTGGTGGCCATCACCGCCACCTATCACACGCATACGACCTATGCGCTGATGAACCCCAGCGCTCCCATCCAGATGGTCACCGGCAACGTGCATACCGTGGAGCTGAAGGGCCTGCACAACGCACAGCTGAACAGCCTGAAGCTGTACACCTACAAGGATGGCGTGAAGGGGACGCAGGATCTGCTGTCCGGCATCAGCACCGAGGCGGATGGCTACGGCCTGAAGTACACGGTGTCCCTGCCCTCCGGCACCTATTGGGCGGACGGCTATGACGCCAACAAGGACTGCAACGGCGGCGTGATGCTGGCCATCGCTGACGATACCACCTCCGTCTCCCTGCAGCGTGCCTATGAGATCTATGCCCGCAACAGCGGCTGGGTGGCAGGCACCGACTACACCATCGACTATCAGGTGACCACCGCCGACGGCGTGAAGCGCACTGCCACGCTGGGCAGCGGCACCGTTTACGGCAATCTCCGCACGACGGGTATCTTCGTGGAGACGGATACCGTGACGGTGAACCTGATCCCCTCCGAGGAGCACACTGCAAATTACAACGTTGGCACCAAGACCGTTGTCACGAAGGTGGGCGGCGGCGCTCAGTCCTTCGCCATCTCCGTACCCAAGGCCTTTACTGTGAAGGTGACGGCTCCTGCCGGCTCTACCGTCAGCGTGGGTACCTTCGGCAACTACTATACCTATGAGTTCCTCCGTCCGCAGGAGGACAGCACCGCCACCAAGGACGGCGACACCGTCACCGTGACCTATCGGGCGCCGGAGACCAACCTGAACCACTTCGTGCGGGTGCAGAATCCCAACGGCGTGACCTATTGGGACTTCAACAGGTGGACCACCGATCAGGATATCGTCGTGACCCGTGACGATCTGCACATGGACGACGATTTCAACAAGGATACCGTCAGCCGGTTCGATAAGAACACCTACGATCTGGGCAATGTGTATCTGAACATCAACTCCAAGGGCTACATGAACATGAACGCCGGCGACACCTATGAGCTGGATGTGTTCCGTAACTGGCAGGCCATTGAGGGCTTCATGAACGCCAAGATCGCCCTGCCGGATGCCCACTACGAGGTGGTGGATTTCGACGGCAAGCCCAGCGACGTGGTGAGCATCGCTCCCAATGCCGACAACAGCTGCCTGGCCTATATGACCGCCAACCATCAGGGTACGGCGCTGGTGAAGGTCACCTACGACGCCATGACCCATAAGCAGGGCCAGAGCAGCACCGCCGACAAGACCTTCTCCGCCATCTGGCCGGAGTTCACCGGTGTGTTTGTGGTATCCGTGGGCGCTGACGGCACCGCCATCCAGACCAATATGCTCATGGATCGTATGGATGCCACCGTCACCAAGGACGAGCAGAAGCAGCTGGATGCCGAGCACGACATCCTGTTCTATCTGGGCACCGACGGCGCCAGCTACACCTTCACTCCGGAGAGCGGCTGCACCGTTACCGTGGCCCGCTCCACCGTGGGTAAGACCATGACCTTCAACGGCTTCACCTCTCAGGGTGTCACCGTGGACGCCGAGACCGGCGCCGTGACGGTGGCGAACCTCACCACCGGCCGCCATATCGTCCGGGTAGAGAAGGACGGCGTGGCCACCTATCAGGTCATCACCGCCCGTGGCGTCAGCTACAAGCTGCTGGACGCCGAGGGCAATGAGCTGCCGGAGAATGCCGAGGTCAAGCCCGGCGAGACGGTGCAGCTGCAGTTCACCGGGCTGGTGAGCCCCAAGGAGAAGATGGCGGGTGTGTATAACCACAACTTCTCCCTGTACTATACTGACGCTGACGGTAACTTCTTCCAGTCCAATCCCGGCGGCGGCTACGGCGTGTATGACTTCAGCGGCAACCCCGTCCGTCAGCGCATCTCCATCACTGTTCCGGCGGATCAGAAGGGCCTGACCTATGAGCTGACCGGCGCCATCAAGGTGGGCGGCTTCCCCGGCAAGCCCACCCATCGTATCGTGACCTACGCCGAGGGCATGGGGATGCAGTACGGTACCAGCACCGCCAGCGTGCTGGCCCAGCTGCCTCAGGTGACCTTGAAGCTGTCCGGCTATGCTGCCGACGCTGTGGAGAAGCTGATCGATGCCATCGGCACGGTGACCCTCGACAGCGAGGAGGCTATCAAGGCTGCCCGTGGTGCTTATGATGCTCTGACCGAGGCCCAGAAGGAGCTGGTGGGGAACTACCAGACCCTGCTGGATGCCGAGGCCAAGCTGGCTGACCTGCAGGCTGCCGACGCTGTGGAGAAGCTGATCGATGCCATCGGCACGGTGACCCTCGACAGCGAGGAGGCTATCAAGGCTGCCCGTGATGCCTACGATGCGCTGACCGATGCCCAGAAGGAGTTGGTGGGGAACTACCAGACCCTGCTGGATGCCGAGGCCAAGCTGGCCCAGCTGAAGAAGGATGCTGAAAAGCCCTCTCAGCCGGAGCAGCCCGCAAAGCCCGGTGAGGATGCCAACAAGCCCGCTACTGGCGACGCCGGTGTGGCGCTGTGGCTGACGGTCATGTGCATGACCACTCTGCTGGGTGCCGCTCTGGTGGGCAAGAAGCGCAAGGCGTAACCTAAAGCAAATAAGAAGCCCCCGGCCAGTGGCCGGGGGCTTCTTGCTGCATAGGTAAGTAAAATTGTCAATGCGTCGCTGTTATGCTCTTACGGCTATCCAGCAGTCGGCGGATGTGCAGGAGTTGGTCCATGCGATCGTCGGTATCGCTGTAAGCGTTCAGTTCTGTTTCAATCTGCTCAAAAGCCCGCTGGGTCTCCTCGTCACTGAGGAGTTGATACTTGCTGCGCATATCCACATAGTCGATGCGGGCAAGGAAATACTCATAGGAGAGGGCGTTGCGGACAGTGAGGTTGTAGTGGGAGCTCTTTAGCCAGCGCTTACGGATGCGGATAGCCTTTTCATAGGCCTGAGAGGATTCCGACAACCGTTCCTGCCGGGCATAGACACGAGCCAAATTGTAACACAGAAAGCCGGACCAGATCTGCATGGACATATCCACCCGGTCTACGTATGTCATGGCGATCTGAAAGTCCTCCTCTGCCTGTCGGAGCCATTGCGGCTCACCGGTGATACGATGCAGGCGCAGGCATACAAGCCCACGGTAATCGTAGTATACCAGCGGCAGCAGGGGATTGATGATCTCTTCTGCTGGAAAAGGCTCGAAGTCTGCCAGCAGCTTTTCATAGGCGGAGGCAGATTGTGACCGACTCTTGCAGGCGGTATACTCCACTACGCAGAGGATGAGACTGCGGCAAAAGTCCAGCAGGTCTGTGCCGTGGTGATACTGGATATCCTCTCGATTATAGTTTTCCGACAATGCGGCGGCATCCAATAAAAATTGATCAGCCTCCGGAATATTACCGAATATTGGCAGGAAGCCCAGACGCTCCAACAGATAGATGCACCGCTCATCGAAGTAGGAAAAGCTGCGGCATTCCTCCGTCCAGTGCCGCAAAATATCTCGTAGGAAGCCGGGACCCTCGTAGGCCGCTCCGTGAACCGGAACGGCGAAGAGATTTTCGTAGTCGATGTAGTAGTCCTTCCGTCGGAGGAGGTGATCATATGGGGTGGCTTCGGAACCGCTGAGCTGCAGGAGTTTTTCCATTACGGCGGTCAGCATCTCCTCCGGCTCAGTGGGATCAAAACGGGTGATCTCCATGCTGTTCAGATCAGAAGGGAGGTCAAATTCTGGACTGCGTGGATCAAAGTCGCTGAGAAGAATACACCGCTCCCGCCCCAGCTGTGTCAGGGCCATGCCCAGCTCCAGCACCACATTCTGCCGCAGTCGAAGCCGGCAACCGTCCTCTGTGAGACAGCGGTCATCGGCGGTGAGGAAAGCGACGCAGAAGGCACTGTCCCGAAAGAGCGCCATGACATCTGCCAGCAGTTCACGGGTCAGGATGCGCTCTAAAACGATAGAGGCGGAGAGGGGATAGCGCTGCTGCCGAGATACTTGAGTGATGCGCTGGTGCAGTGCAGCGGCATAAGACTTGCCGGTGCCGCCGTATATAATGGCAACGTTCTGATAGCCTCGAAGCATAAATAGCCACCTGCCTTGTCATTTAAGTTATCTCTATGATACCTGACTGGCGGAAGATTTGCAAGGACCTCTTTTGATTGCCGTACAGAAACTTGTCCGGACGGTGTGGGAGAAAAGCAGAGTTGATCGGTTATCGCTGCTCTGGTGGGCAAGAAGCGCAAGGCGTAACCTAAAGCAAATAAGAAGTCCCCGGCCAGTGGCCGGGGGCTTCTTGCTGCATAGGTTGTAGCCAAAAGAGAATATAAAAAGAAGGCATCTGCATTTGGACAGATGCCGTCTTTTGGAGCTTGTGGCCGGACTCGAACCGGCGACCGCTGGTTGTTGGTAAGGGTAAATGAGCAAATCGAAGAAAACGGGGTACCGGCAAACGCCGGTACCCCGTTTTCTTTATGCCGGTCGGCTTTCCGGCTGTGTCTTATCCGCCTTGATCACCTCGCCGGTGCAGCCGCCATTACGCCGTTGGTTGATGCAGCCGACGAATTTATAGTAGATGTCCACCTGCTGGGTCTTAACACCATCCGCCCCGACTACCTTTTCATGTACCACTATTTTCTCAATCAGTTCGTTGAGGATGTAGGGCGCCAGCTCTGTAATGCCGGTATATTTCCAGATGAGGGGCAGGAACTGTTCGATATTTTCGTAGACCTTATCGCTCTTAGAAATCTCTGCTGCCAACTCCTCCCGCTGCCCTTGGAGGGCGGCCTGCTCCCGTTCGTATTTCGGAGCCATGGCCTGATACCGCTCCTCGCTGATTTTCTCTAATGCCGCATCCTCATAGAGCTTGTTCAGGATCTTGGACAACTCGCCAATACGCTTGTCCACCCGTTTCAGCTCCCGCTTGTATCGGTCGACCTCCGCCTTTTGCTTCTCCGTGTGGAGCGAGACCAGCATCTCCATGTAATCCTGTGCTGACCGCCGCGCCTCCACTGCATTGCGGCGAATATCCTCCAGCACCAGTTGGTTCAGCGTTTTCCATCCAATGGCGTGGGAGGTGCAGCGGGATTTTCCGTAGTTTTTGTATACCCAGCAGGAGAAGCCCGTATATCGCCCCTTACGTTTGTCGTAGCTGGCATTCAGCGATGAGCCGCAATCCGCGCACTTCACCAGTCCTGCGAAGGGCTGCACCTCGCCGCTGGCATTTTCGCGCCGCTTGGCGCGCATCATCTGATGCACTGTGTCCCACAGCTCCTGTGTGACCAACGCCTCGTGCGTGTTGTCCACTATGATCCACTCGGACTCGTCCGTTTCCACACGCCGTTTGTCGAAGAAGCCCTTTGTCTTGCTGCGGCCGAAAACCACCTTTCCCAGATACACCGGGTTCTCGAGGATGGTGCGGATGGAGCTGGCGTGCCAGTCAAAGGGCTTGCGCCAGTAGTCGCTCTTATAGTAATTCGGATTATTTTGGTTGAAGTAGGCCTGCGGATTGAGAATTCCCTTTTCCCGCAGGATCTTTGTCATCCGCACATAGCCGATGCCGTCAGCGAACATACGGAAAATGTCCCGCACCACATCCGCTGCCGGTGGGTCAACGATCAGGTGGTGACGGTCATCGGGGTCTTTCTGATAACCGAACGGCGCGCGGCTGCCCATAAACATTCCGCTTCTTGCCCTGGCTTGGTGCGCGGCTCTTGTTTTGGTGGATGCCTGCCGCGCATAGAACGAGTTGATAACATTGGTGAAGGGCAGCACCAGATTGTCCAGCCCCTTGGCGGAGTCAATGCTCTCCGCCACCGAGATGAAGCGGACGTTTTTCTGCTCGAAGTAGTGTTCAATGTACATACCCATCTGCGCGTATTCTCTGCCGAAGCGGGATAGGTCTTTCACAATGACCGTGTTTACTTTTCCGCTTTCGATGTCCTCCAACATCCGCTGGAACTCCGGGCGCTCAAAGTTTGTACCACTCCAGCCGTCATCACAGTAGTAGTCCGCGATGCTGATATGCTGTTCTTTACAGTATTGCGTCAGCAGCGTGCGCTGTGTCTGAATGCTGCCGGATTCGCCTACGCTGCCATCGTCTTGACTAAGCCGACAGTAGACCGCCGCTTTTTCTTCCATAACTTTCACTCCTTTCGCCACACACAATACCCTTAGTCGCCGTCAATAGCTATATCCACATCTGACGAAGAAGCATTCGTAACTTCGTGCAGATCGCATGCACGAAAGGCATCGGTGAGCAGCTCTCCCAGCTTGTCACAGACATCTTTGTCACCGCTGTAGTGACTGACTGTCACATATCGGACGCCTCGAATGACGGTCACATTTTTCAAGCAGTCTCCTTCGTATAAAAACATGATGTACCTCCAATCGTCATTCTTGTGAGTCGCTAATCACATCCCGCAGCGAGATCGTGCCCCGTGTGCTGGTGACCTCGCGGACGCTGCCGCCGCGCAGCTTGTTGTACTCCTCGCGAGTCATGTCCACGTCTGCCGCCAGCAGATGGTTGGTGATGTTGTGTTCTACGGTCAGGTTGAACAGCAGCTTGGCCATACGGTTTGCGAACACGCCCAGCGTACCTTCCAGCACGTCCGTAACGGCGTGGGGCAGGAACGCACCGGCGGTCTGCACCTTCAGGTAGCCGTCATAAAACCGAACCGCCTTTTCCACGAACTCACTTTGGCTACCGCAGTTAGCCAGCGGCGCGTTTATTTCTATCATTTTCTTCGCTTCCGGCGTAAGCCAAAAAGCGTACTTTTCCTTGTTATTTGTCATCTCATTTTCCTCCTTGAAATCTTGCCGCGACCCCGCAGCTTTTCCCGTAATTGCGGGATCATTTCTGTTCTCGACCCCACCGCCCGCCGAAAATCCCCTTCTACGACGTCGGTAGTGGAACGGCGCAACTGCCCGCACTGCGGGCAGAAGTGACCGGGGCGGGGGTGTCCACGACGCCGCCCCTTTCTCCTGCTTCGCTTTCGGCGCACCGAAAAGCTCCCCAACACGCGTCCAAATAGGCTGGGTGGTATCCGTACCCCACCTTCGCCTCACGAGACCACACAACGGCCCACAGGCGGCAACACGGCGGGCAACGGGCGCGAGGCGCGGTGGGACTGTGAATTCCTCTTTTCCTTCCTTGAGTTTGCTCCAAAATCGTGATTTTCCGGAGCGAAATAGCATCGTGTGCCTCTGTCAAAAATCGGTACATTTTCGCTCTGTGACGGCTGTGACAGGTGTGACGGCAAATTCAACACAGGCACCATATCAGTTTTTCCCGTCACTGCCGTCACTCCCGTCACACGGAAGGCAAAGGATACTCAGCGTCCGCGTTGTCCGTGTGCGTTCGCTGACCACGCGGATACCGTTCTGCTCCAGCACCTCCGCATACTTCACCAGCCGCTTGGACAGCACACTGGGCGTTAGCCTCTCCCCCGTCTTTGCTTCCAGCAGCGCGCTTAACTCCGTAGCCGTTCCCTCGAAGCTGCCCAGCCCCCGCAGAAAGGCAGAGAGGGAAATTGCCTCCGGGTCGATAGAAATGCGCTCCCCCTCCACCGGCTCTGTCAGCCGCCATGTGTAGCCACTCTTATCGAATACCAACGGCAGCTCGCGGTATTCTATGTCCCATCCGGTGCAGTACAGGGTCGCTTCACTGCTGCCGCGCCTACGTTCCTTCAGCACGAAGTTGCTGTCTGTCGCTCCGCTGATGCCCGTTGTGCCGGAGATCATATTCATGGGATCATCATCGTTCATCTTACGGAGGTGGTGAATGAGCAGGATGGCGATGTGGTGCTTGTCCGCCAACGCTTTCAGTACAGAGATGTCACGGTAGTCGTTGGCGTAGGGATTGCCGCTGTCGCTGCTGGTGCGGATGCGCTGTAATGTGTCGATGACCACCAGCGAGGTGTCGGGGTGCTGTGTAAGAAAGTTGGTGAGCTGCTCCTCCAGCCCCTCGCCGATGCCTGCGGCGATGGTGGTGAAGTGCAGTGCCTCCGGCGCGTCGTCGGTGATCTGAAACAGGCGGCTTTGGATACGGGTGAGGCTGTCCTCCAGGCAGAGGTAGAGCACAGTACCTCTATGGGTCGGGAAGTCCCACACGCTTGTTCCCTGCGCCACTTGCAGACACAGCCACAGAGCCAGCCACGATTTACCCACCTTCGGTGCTCCGGCAAGGATGTGTAACCCCTGCGGCAGCAGCCGGTCTATGATGAACCGTGTGGGCGGCAATGTAGTGGACAGCAGCGTGTCCGCGTCGATGGTTTGCAGTTGTTGATGCGTCATGCATATATCATCTCCAATCTAAAGTTTATTTTTCTGTACGACCCAGTGTGTTCATGGTATAATGAATGCAGGACACTATACATGAAAAAGTGATCTTTCTCCGCTGCGGAGAAAGATCACTTGTGGACAAAACGGGAAGGTACGCCAATGGAGAGAAAACTCGGCCTATATGTCACGCTGGGCAACGACGGAAGTCTGAAACGCACGTTGGTTTCCATATCCGGCGAGACAGAATTGGAGGCGACAACGCTGAATGACGAGGTCATCCTGTTCTCTGAACTCATTTTTGATTTCTATGCCTTTATCGTAGATCGCATCCGGCTGTCCGCTGCATATCTGGTCACGCAGGACGGAGACGGGAAGGATACCGTCGATATGCGCGTATTTGAGTTCATACAGGATACGGTGCAGGATTTGATCGAGGAGTTTGAAGAAGACGATCCCCTATATGGAACGCTTACGAGAACCATCATGGAAGACCGAATCCCCACTGCTGACGGGAGCGACACATATCCCGTGACTGCCGTGGAGAAAATCATTTCAGAATTGTCCGCGGTAATGCTTACACAATTCTCTGTGAACAATATCCTGCGGGATATGCGCTTCCATGTCCCCGTCGATCTGGACAAGAAATACCGAAGCTTGCGGGAGGTAGAATTCACACAGATTTCCAGCTTTTCAAATCTGCATACCCCAGAGTATCTGTTCCGTTCTGCGGCTGACTACTACACGTTTCTGGTACTCCACTTCATCGCTGCCGAACCGCGCGTAGCATTGTGTGAATGCTGCGGCAGATACTTCATTCCAAAGACCGCCAAAAAAACCTTGTATTGCGACAGAGTGCTGAAGGACGATAAAACATGTAAGGACTTGGGTCCTGCATTGAAGCATAAGCTGCAGGCGCAGAATAAAAAGGTCGTGGAGGAATTTGACCGTGCAAAGCAGCGGATGTACAAGCGCTATGAGCGTGCGCTGGACCCGAACAAAAAGGCATCCAAAAGGGATCTGAGCTATGCGGAGTATTATGAGTGGTTGGAAAATGCAACGGAAGCACGGGATGCGTACCTTGCAGGAAAGCTCTCCGAGGAAGACGCTCTGAAGGCTATTAGGGAAGATTTTGTAAACAGAGACAAAATGTAAGAACAAACGCAAATCAGAAAATGCAAAACAGTGAACGGCACGAAGGGTACCCCTTCGTGCCGTTCGTTGTGTGAGGCCAGTTATACAGTGCAACCACGATGTATTCACCATTTGCCTGCAGGATTGCCTACGATAGAAAGGCTCCACAAGTGGTAGGCGGGATGCGGCTTAGATATTGTTTTTACAGCCCACCTACGATAGTCTTTAATGCATACGGTTTTGCATACTTCAAATAGGAGTCGCTCACAAAAACCATATTTTTTTCGGTAGGTCTCGCCCACATTGCGGGATATACTACAATCCTCTTTTTGCCATGGAAGCTCTCTGCCTCAATAGGTTCGTGGTCAAAATCAATATGTACACCAGAGAATTGAAGTATCTGTTCTACGGATTGCAGTAAGTTTCTTTGTTCGTAGACAGGGAGCATTGGACTCCGAACCCCTTTCTCTGCCCATGTCAGCAAATCAAGCGCAGCGCTGCGATCAAGCAAGCCATGGACATATTGATTCCGATAGTGCTTTAAGCACTTATGACAAGCACTATCGCAGTTGCAACTACTTAGCAATTCTCTTGTTTTAATCAGCAACTGTTGGATAGATGCTTCAATGCTAACGGCATAGCCTGCACCGCTTGAAAGGCTGTCGTAGAGATAAATATCAATAAAAACACCTTTCTGATTCTGCCTAACACGAAAGCCAGTAACGAGCTCGGTGAACTCAATATCGAGCTCTTGGCATGCTGACAAGCGCAGTGCTTCTGCAAGAGACTGTCCCGCACGATTTAACCAAGAATTTTTTGCGAGGTCCATACTAACTTGCTGTCGATCCAAGGCAATCTCCAGCACGAGCATATCTGTAATAAAGTCATATCCGAGATTGACATTCTTTGTTTCATTGTGCTTGCAGCGGGTTCTAAGAAACTTGGATCTATAAGGCCGCATGATATCTTTGAGTACAGATGGATCATCACCAGGCATCGATGCACCACAGTCGCAACAGATGGTGAAGCCTTTATTTGGCACCAAAGCCATCAGGATTGCGGTATATTTCGCTTTCATCCCAGTTTAGGGAAGCACTTTCGCCTGATGCCAGTCTGACCTCGATATAATCGATAAACAGATCCGGTATGGTGGTTGTCGCCTCAAGGTAAAGAGTCAAGCTCATCACCTCCAGCCCCGTTTAGCTCCTGCTGCTCCCATTCGGTCTCTGCAATAAATTCGTGCACTTCATACAGGCTTAAGGCAATATAGACGCACAGCATCAACATGCCGGAAAGCGCCTCAAAAAGAAGCCCGAGTTCGATTGCCATAATGATGGTTGCTGCCCCAAGCGGGATAATGATTACTGTCATAGCAAGCATGGCAACAAAAATAATTCGAGAAAGTATTCTCAAGTCAAATCACTCCTTTATTGGATTTTGTATATAGTTACGGCAAGCCATAAGGCTCCCCGAGAAAAAAGGTTGGGGGAACCTTACGGCTCCGATCTATATAAAAAAAGCACCCAAAGAATGAATTTGCACATTCTCTGAGTGCTTTGTTGCCAAACGGCCAGGATGAAATTGTAAACACAGAGGGAGGTCCCTCTGTGCCCGTCCGGTTCTGTGCTTCCCGTTAGAAAGCATAAAAATAGTGCCTGAACGATGTTCTCTCAGACACTGTGTAACCTGAAAACTATAACTGCAAAAATGCAATCAATGAAACTTACAATGAAATTATAGCAGAAAACGAGGTGGATTTCAAGTAGTTTTCCGGATTTCAATCTTATACCACTTCATTTGCCGACCGGGGGGTGAAGTGCAGATAAACACTCAATAAGCGGATTGTTAGTATGCTGTTTCCATTTTTTGAAGTCAATTAGCAGATTATCCGGTTCAACTAAATAACTTTGGTAATAGCAAAGTCCCCTGCAGCTTGACGGATATATTCTTATCTGCGCATAGAGAGCATTTCGTTCTGCAACATGTGATAACCTGTCCAATTCGGCTTTAAAATCAGAATATACTATACGTCCATGCAGGGTCACAGACCGACAGAGTGTCCATGGCCCGCCGCAACGCCTCGGAATTGCTCCCGTCCCCAGCATCGATGGCCATCTTTCGCTTGTCAGGCGGCTGTTTCTGGGCGGTCAGAAGCAGATACAGGGCAATGCAGTTGGGGATCCGCTCGCAGAAATCGACACAGTAAACCGTGTTGTAAATGACTGCATAGTTGCCCATAGCAAACAGCAATCCGCAGATCAGCGAACTGGTGATGCCGGGTTTCGGGTTGTTGAGCAAATCGGCCAGCTGCTCCGGGGTCCACTTAGTGGCCGCTTTAAAGATGGGAAGATCGCGCTGCATCTCCTCTGTTGCCGCATTGACGACCTGGAAATATGCCGTGAACTTCTCGCTCCCGGGGACAGCATAGAAGTCCGTGTTGGGTGCAAAATATGCGGCGAAAATCTGCATCAGCTCTTCTTGAGAGATGGGGGTGTTCCGCTCCTTGTTCTGTGCCCCTTGCTGAAAGGCCGCCTGCTGTGCCTGGAGCAGCTGTAGAAGCTTGGCGGCATCCTCCGGCGAGATACTTGGCTTTTTCTTTTTGAATAGCTTATCAAACAGTCCCATAAGTATCCGTCCTCCCTACCATTAATTGACAGGCGTGTTTGCTTTCGTTGATTAGTAATATTATACCATAAAGCAATAAAATACGCAATACGCATTGACGAAAATTGACATTTTCCGGATTTCAATTTGTACCACAATGAATTTGAAAAAAATTCGTGAATCCGGTTGATTTTTTTGAGAAATCCGGCTATAATAATATCGGATATTAAATCAGCCGAAAGGAGAGGCTTTATGGAATATATTAAACGACATGCAGAAGCAACGGTGAATACGCTTTCCAAAATGTTTGGCGCGATCCTTGTCGCCGGCCCGCGGCAGGTCGGTAAAACCACCATGCTTCAGCGCATTACGGAAGGGATGAACTATGCAGCTCTCGACGATCCGATCATCCGTGCGACAGCACAGGAGCAATGCGGCACCTTTTTCAAAGACAATCCGCCTCCGGTATTTGTTGATGAAATCCAGAAGGCACCGGAATTGTTTTCTCAGATCAAGATGCTTATAGACCGGGAGCATAAAAAAGGGCAGTTTTTCATGTGTGGATCCCAACAGTTCCAAATGATGAAAGGCGTCAGCGAATCACTGTCCGGCAGAATCGGGCTGGTAACCCTGCTTGGTTTTTCTTTGCGTGAGCGCTACGGTGTGTCCAATGATACACCGTTTCTGCCGACGGATGCGTATTTTGACGAGCGCAAAAAACAGCTTGCCAACATTCCATATGAGGAGGTATGGAAGATGATCCACCGCGGCTCTATGCCGGAGCTTTGTGAGAATCCGGATTTTGATTGGCAGATGTTTTATGGCGCCTATGTGCGCACCTATATTGAACGGGATGTCCGTGACCTGTCCGAGATCGGGGACACCGTGAAATTCACTCGCTTTATGACGGCTGCCGCAGCGTCCACCGGGCAGCTCGTCAACCTTGCCTCTATGGCACGGGATGTCGGGATCAGTCAGCCGACGGCGGAACGATGGCTTTCGATTCTTGTGGCCTCCAACATTGTTTATCTGCTGAAGCCATACTCAAACAACATCACCAAGCGTGCAGTAAAGACTCCAAAGCTGTATTTCTTAGATACCGGGCTGGCCGCCTACCTTATGCGGTGGAATACGCCGGATGTTCTGAAAAACGGCGCGATGGCCGGTGCTTTCTTTGAGAGCTTCGTGATCTCCGAGATCATTAAGAGTTATTATAACAAGGGAATCGTTGAACCGCCGCTGTATTTCTATCGAGACAAAGATATGAATGAGATCGATCTGGTGATTGAAGAAAACGGAACACTGTATCCTCTCGAAATGAAAAAGCATGCAGATCCACAGAAGAAGGATATGGATGCATTCGATTTGCTCGACAAGATTCCCGGCACAAAGCGTGGCCCGGGCGGAGTGATTTGCCTTTATGACAGGCTTATCACACTGAAAGGCAATGACCGTGTTATTCCCATCAACTATCTGTGATAGACTTATGTGATTAGATTAAGGCAACCGAGTTGACCAAAACAGAACTCGGTTGCCTTTTCCGCTTATGATACGGTATTCATTATGTCCCCAAGGAGTTTCACCAAACTCCTTGAAAAAGCCGGCTACAACGATTATAATAGATATCGTGTGATTCGTTGGGAGGATTGGAAATGGAAGAAGTATCAAACGCTAAGCACTATATTGCCGTTAATGCCAGTGGACGGTATCCGCTATTGAAAACCGCCCAGGACTACACAGAATATTTCCATGAGGCATTATCCTTCTCGGATCTGTATGAAACCTACCGATACATAGAAAAACACGGGCTTGAAAAAATCGCAACCGTCATTACCCGAATGATTTGACCGCATTGCCTGCGGTCTTTTTTATTTTATGGTATCCAAAACAATCTACTTCAAACGGCTGATCAGTGCAAAGCGGGCGTTATTAAACTCATAACTGCAGGTGGACAATGTTATAACTCGGTCTTCAGCCGTTGGTATCACTTCGCTATTGAACCAAGAGCGGCCAACAGTTTCATTCAGCCAATCGACATATTCGTCCTCCGTTGCAAATGTTACTTTCCAAGCGTTTTCGTCATCGGCGCCGGCAACATAGCCCGCAAAAAACTCAATCCGGTAATTCTCTGTTGGGGTCAGAATCATTCCCATTGTATGGTTCTCATAGTAAGTCTGATCTTTATATTTTGCGATATCCGAAAACATCGTACCATTCTTCATATGATGGCCATACAAAACACTGTGTCGGTCTGACAAATCGGGCTCGACACGCAAGTCTAAAAAGATGCAGCCGGCACCGTTCCATTCTCCGCCAAACAAATGCTTCAGATAGAAACTGTTGTCATGCCCCTGTACAACAGGGTAGTCGATCTCTGTTCCGTCAATCCTGATCCATGCAACGCAATCAGAATTGATGCTCTTCAGAGCTACAAAGTCTACCACCGGCCATGTGATTGCATTTTCCGACATTTCATCCTGCTCTGGTTTGCTTTCTTCAGGTATGGGTTCCGTTTGCGGTTCCTTTATATAGGTTTCCAAGACGGAATAAGAATCGACACCCTCACGATACTCGGAATGCTCTTGATAAATTCGGTGTGCTGCATATACCGTTACGGCTGCTGAAATCAGAACAATCGCCGTGCATAAAACATTTTTTCTCATAGCGCCTCAAAGCTTATTGGCTTTTTCTTTCATCTGCTTTGCGGATGGATTGCTGTAAATCAGTGTGGTCTGCACATTGCTGTGCCCGGCCTGATTGGCTACCTCATGGATCGAATAGCCATTTTCCAAAGCGTTGGAGCAGAAAAAGTGTCGGAGTGTCTTTGGCGTGATTGTATCAGAGTATTTGTTGAATATCTGATTGATCCGAGACGCCGAAAGCTTCGCACACTGTCGACTGGCAAATAAGTAGGGGCTGTCTGCGTTACGCTCCTTCAGGTACTCCCGAATGGCTGCAGCGATTCGGTCATTGATATAAACAAGTCTCTGTTTTTCACCCTTGCCGATGACGCGGATCTCCTTTGCAATGAGATCCACTTGATCCAGTTTCAGATTGACACACTCGTTGCGGCGCAGACCTGCATAGACCAGTAAGGTCACGATTGCAAAGTCCCGTTTGCTTCCGCTTTCCAACATCCTCTGCCGAAACGCCTCTACCTCTTTTTTATCAACGGAGCATGGGCTGGCATATTGAATCTGTACCTTCATAAAGTCACTGTCCAGAACTGCCATGTCCGACTGCCGACCAATCTGTACCAGATACTTGTTTAAGCAGCGCAGTGCCGACAGGTGGTTATTAACAGACTTCGGACTGTAACCTCGGATATTGCGCATATAGGAGATGTACTCCAAAACATTGGAGCGATAGAGCTCCTTTGGCTCGGACCCGAAGCTGTCCCGGCACCAACTAAAATATATTCGGATGTTACGGCAATATGTCAAAGCAGTATTTTCGGATTTTCCGATGCGTTTCAGATACTCCTCAAATTCTTTCATATACGATCGCCTCCTATCCCTATTACACGAGGGAAGGGATGCGTTTACAACCGTTTTGATTATGTATAACTGCGTGTGGGTAAATTGGCATTTGATTATGTTTAACTCGCCGTCGAAAAAAGCTGCGCCCGGGCAGCTCAGTTCGCCATAATTCACATTATATTTAACTGTTTCAAAGCCTTAACAAAAGGGAGGAGGTGGTATACTGATAATGCAAGGTATACTAAAAATCTTTATTCTGCCGATAATCGAAGAGTAAAATTGAATACTTATCAAAACGGCAGGCTCGTGATCCTTGCGATTTTGAGCCTGCCGTTTTCAGTTATTCTACACTTTGTTATTCGACAGAGTGTCTTTTCTTCTTGCTGACAACTATTGTGCCGATAACAGCGCCTCCGCTGATGAACAACAGGGCAATCCACAAAGCAAGGTTGCTTGTATCGCCGGTCGGGGGAGACTTCGGCAGCTTCGCCGTTACCGTGTTGGCTTTTTTGATTTCCTTGGTGCTGTCTTTGTCACTGTAATACTTTCCGCAGCCGCTGCAGTACCAATACTCGATGTTGCCCTCGGCATCCTCGGTCGCCGCCTTGGCCGGGAAATGCTTTAAGTCGGTGTGGTTATTCGGATCAAGCTTACCGTAGGATTTGCCGCAGACTTCGCATACTGCCTTATCCCTGCAGGTTTCCTTACCACCAGCATGATTGGTGATCACCTTTCCGCAATAGTCGCAGACGTGGTCTTTGTTTGCATCTTCGTGGTTGGAAATCACTTTACCACAGTGATCGCAGACGTGGTTGTTGTCCGCGTCCTCATGGTTGGAAATCACTTTGCCACAGAGGTCACAGACGTGATCCTGATTCGCATCCTCATGGTTGGAGATTATATTTCCGCAAATGTCGCATATGTGGTTTTTATCCTCATCGATGCAATTATCCGTTTCGACGCCTTCCGTACAGCCGTCTGCCGTGCATTGGCGGGTGTGTGTGCCGTCACCGTTTGATGTCCATTCGCCGAAGGTATGCCCGTCGTTGACCGTTACGCTCATTTCGGCGGTGTTGCCCGCCTTGTCGGTGACAACGATTTTCTGCCCGCCGTCTGCCGGAGAGAGGGTAAAGCTGCCTCCTTCGTCAAGCGTGACCTCTGTGCCGTTTACGGTGACGGTATCCACATATTTCTCGGTGATCGTAACCGTCTGTGCTTCACAATAGGTCTTGCCGTCCTCAATGCCGGTGATAACCGGGCTTGTGCCGTCAAGCACAATGCCGTCCGAGCAAATGCAGTCCGTATTGCCCGCCGTATCGGTAAGTCTGACATAGATAATATATTCGTTGTCGGGGTCAATGCCGAACGGTGCGGTGTACGCTGTGAAGGTCATGCCGTCAAGCTCCGCTTTGGTAAGCTCTTTAGCCGACAGCAGATATTCGACCGTTACCGTTTCGCCGCTGTTGTCGGCTGCGGTGATCGTCACCGTTTGCGTGTCCTTAAAGAACAGCCCGAAGGTGATGTTGTTGAGAAACGCTTTCCAACTGTTCTCGCTGATTTTAATTTCGCCCGTGGGCTTTTCGCTGTCTTTCCACAGCGCCTTGACTGTGATGTCAGCGGTGACGGTCACGGGATCGTTCACAGCATATTCCGAATCACCGATTTGCCACGCCTTGAACTGCTTTCCTTCGGGCGCAATAAACTCGCACTCGGGTAGACAATATTCGCTGCCGTGCAATATCTTCTTAGCGGGCATTGCGGTGGTGACCTCCTCGGGCAGCTCCTCAGGCTCGGAGCCGCCGTTAGCGTCAAAAGTGACGGTATGCTCGTTGCGCATTTCAAACGCTGCGGTGATGGTAACATCTCCCTCCGGCTGGGCGAAGGTATAGGCATCCTCCCCAACCGCAACGGCGGCAGCGGTGCCGTTGACGGACAGCGTGCTTAGCATATAGCCCTCATCGGGTGCAATGGAGAGCACGACAAGCTCGTCCTTATAGAACAGCGGCGTGCCGTCCTCGGTGGTTTCTGTGGCATTCACCACCGTGACGCTGCCGTTTGCGCTATCCTCTGTCGTCACCTTGTAGCGCGGTGCGCCCTCCACTGTCACGCTGATTGCGAAATTCTTCTTCCATTCCTCTCCCGGACGCGTGATAACATCAAGCCCCGAGACGCAGCGTGCTCCGGTGCCTTCCAGAATCACCGTGCCGAGGACGGTAAAGGTCTGCTCCCGCGGGGACTGCGGATCATAGTCCTCCGGGATCTCCCACGAAACATCGACAGGGATAAAACCGGTGACGTCAGATGCAAAAACCCCGATGTTGACCTTGGAGAGCTCCTCTTGCAGATCCTGTTCCCTGGAAATACGAATCGGCTGCGCAGGCTGCACATCCCAATAGTCCTTCTCCCGAACAACCTCCAGATAGTTCCACAAAATATCGATGTCATTGTAGTAGGTTTTGTTCCCGCAGGCGTCCTCGATGCAAATGTCGTGATGGAGGGTCACGTCATAATCTGCCGGGATCGTATAACAGCCGTCTTCATCCGGCGTCATAAGTTCAATATTCCCGCCCGGGTATCTCTCGTGCCACACCTTGACGGGCAGCGCGTCCTCTACCCTGAACCGCAGGTCGCCCCAGTATTCCCCATCCGTCTCCAGTTCCTTGCCGGTAGAAAGATTGATGGCCTTCGGCTTTTCGACGTCGGCGATCAGCTTCGGCGTGGAGACATAGGTCGTTCCCTTGAGGTTTTCGGCTTTTGCATAGACATACCAGCTGCCGTTTGCGTCATACTCCGCGATGTCTATGGTGGCTGTGGGAATATAGACGATCCAGACGCCCGGTTCCGGCTCCGGATGCTGATATTTCTCCCATGCGATTTTTCCTTGCTTGTCCAGCTCCGCCAGCTCCTCCTGCGTGTAGCATACCGGTGAGCTGAAGTAGTGGCTGGGTATTACATCCGCGTTGATCTGCACAGCCACCGAATATACGTTCTTATCCGTTTTCCTGCTTACATCCGCAAGATAGTGCGGTTCGGCTGTATCCGCGTTGTATCCAAAGAAGTACTGACTCCGCCCCAGAATAAGCTCGGCCTTCGGATACTCCGTGTTATACTCCAGCACGAGCGTCCGGCTTCTGTCGATCAGACCTACCGTGAAGCGTCCCATTTCTTTGTCATATGGAATTTCCGAATGATCCGCCTTGTCGGTCATTCTTACCGCCGCACCATCCGGCATCTTCATCGTGAGCACCAGATACTCGTTGTGCGCCAGCTCTGCCTCGGCGTATGTCGTCTGCTCATCCGGGCTTACGACTCTCACGCGGTGCCGCCGGTAGATCTTCACGGTTGCCGTGGAGGCGTTGCCCGCATTGTCCGTCGCAACGACGGTATATTCCGCTCCCGCATCATTGTTGCCGCCGTCGGGTGCGGGAAGAGAATAGAAAGAGCTGACTGGTTGCTCCACACCGTTGATGGTCACGGACTTGACGCCGGAGGACGCTTCGCCGCTCTTCGCCGGATCGCTCACGGTGAAGGAGTACGCGCCCGGTCTTCCAACGATGACATCCTCGACGGTGTAGTTCTCGCCGTCATTCAAAACCTCCAGCACCGGCGCCGCCGTGTCCTTTTCCAGCAAATGATCGCACACGGCACAGTGCTTCTCCTGAATGCCCCAGTCTCCGGGGATGTGCTTTCCGTTTTGTTTGGACATCTCCGCCGCCGGGTCGCGCGCCTGACAATCCTTATTCCTGCACGCCCAGACGTGGCATGACTGCCGGTTTACCCAGCCGAAGTCGTGATTTCCGTTGCAGGGGTCGTCGATCACTGTCATTTCCAGCACGTTGATCGCCCAGCCGTAGTTCTGTACATACGGAAGTGTCAGCAGCTGCATGTCGATGAGCCCATTCTCATCAGGGATCAGGGTCTCATAAAGGTTCCAGAAGTAAGAATACTCGTCATCGCGGCTGAGGGCGCGCGCCTCCAGCTTCAGCTGCACCAGCTTTCCCTTGTATGAGCCGATCCGGATCTGATCGTTCGTCGCAATCGACGGATCCGTCACGAGCTCCTCCGTATCGTAAACAATGTCGCCGAAGCCGATTGCCGACGCGCTTGAGTTGGTGACGCAGTATAGGGTCGACAGGTTCAGGGTAGCGTCGGTGATGGTGATGTTCTTTCCGTGGCACCAGCGGCCGCCGCCGATCGCCGCGCCGTAGTGTCCTGTCGCCGACACATGGCCGCCGGTGATGGTGATGTCATGAGCGGGAACATACTGACCTCCGCCGATACCCGCGCAGTTGTATTGGCCGCGGGCGCTTACCCGTCCGCCGGAGATGACGATATCGCTCGCCGCGTTGATTCCGTCCATGTCCTGTTTCGTCGTCCAGCTGCCGCCGCCGATGCCCGCGCCGGTTGCCCCGCCTTGCGCGTCGATATTGCCGCCATAGATATAGATATGGCTGCCGCGCCCCTGAAAGCCTCCGCCGATTCCGGCCGCAAGCCTGCCGCCGCTGGCGTTTACCGTGCCGGAGTAGAAGTACAGCCGCTCTCCGGCGCCTCCATGGATGGCGTTTCCAGAGTATCCAGAGTGTCCCCAGCTGCCGGCTCCTATGCCCGCGCCGTACTCGCCGCCGGTGGCATTGATGGTGCCGCCCCAGTAGTCGGGATTCGTCTGAGAGCCAAAGTGCATATTGACGCCGTGGCCGTACATATCCATGTTAAACATAGGGTCCCCGATATTGCGGATCGCCCAGCTCCCTCCGATGCCCGCCGCTCTGTAGCCGCCCTTGCAGGTCACCGTGGTGCCGGTGCGCGCCAGAACATACAGCTGCCCCTCGCTGCGGTTTTTCTGGATCGCCGCGCGGCCGTCAGCGCCTTGCAGGGTGCTGTCCTTGCCGATGAAATAGAGATAAGCCGAAGCCTTTTTGTTCAGCTCGATGGCCGGCCCCTTGGAGCTGGGACTCATCTCAATATGTACGCCGTCAATAAATACGTGCGGCGCGGCTTTGTCTCCCTTGATGAAGATCTTCTTATCCCATGCCCATGTGTCCCTGAGCTTATCGGGAACGGACGAGTAGATATAGTAGCTCCTACTGTCCTTAATGGATATGTCCGATGTCCGGTTGTACACGTCAATGCTCACGTCGTACTTTGGTATGGTATCCATCGGCCCGTCCGCTGCCAATACTGTTGTCGGCAGCAGCGTCAGCACCATGCAGCATAGAAGCAGGATACTGAGTATTCGTTTCTTCATGTTGCGTTACCTCCGTTATATAAACTTAATCAAGAGCAGTAATTGTAATTGTACCGTTGAATCCGAGAAGTGTAGTTTTGTAGCTTGACTGCTCAATTCTGAATCGCAGGGGAATATCTTTGTCCGATGCTATATATATCCGGCTGAAACTGAAATGGTGCTGATCCCTTGAATAAGGCAGCTTTACGCCGTCTCTCTTTATGCGCGTAGCTTCTCTGCAAAAGCCGTCATCATAATTGTCCGTCATTTGAACAGAATAATTACCACTTCTGTCTTCGTGAGATTGCAGTTCCATAGATGCGCTTATGGTTACGCTGTATGTGTGACCTTTTTTCAGATATATCTCATCCATGTATGTAGAAACAAGTCCGCCGCTTTCGGCTTCTTTATAAACTTTTATCCCAACGGGCCGTTCGGCGCCGTTCTCTTTGTAAAGATCGCCTTTTGTCCAAAGCGTACCATAGAACCAGCCGGCGCAGCTGCCGTTCTGTCCCTTGTCTCCTTTGTCACCTTTATCTCCTTTTTCGCCCTTTTCGCCCTTATCTCCTTTTTCGCCGGGGTCGCCTTTGTCTCCCTTGTCACCCTTGTCGCCGTCTGTGCCGTCAACACCGTCTGTGCCGTCAATTCCCGCAGCCTTTACACCGGTGTCGATGTCTCCAATCCACCAGTTGCCGTTTTCTCCGATGAAGGGGGTGTTACCGTCCGCGCCATCGGAGCCGTTTTGTCCGTTTGTTCCATCCTTGCCGTCGGCTCCGTCTTTACCGTTTATACCGTCGGCTCCGTCCTTGCCGTCAAGACCTTTCAAAACCGAAAGATCGTACATGTTCAGCCATACTTCATCGCCGACATAGCGCCACTGCAGGGTGTTTTCGCTTACACGGAATTCCGGTGTCTTTCCGTCAGTGCCGTCTGCGCCTTTCTGCCCAGTAGGGCCTGTGATATCGGCGATCGCCACAAGGTTCTGCCACTCGCCGCCCTCGTAACGCCACTGTATGTGGGTTTCGGCTCGTTGCACCTCTATGTTTTTGGCGTTAATGCCGTCTTTTCCGTTGATACCGTCTTTGCCGTCGGCTCCGTCTTTACCGTCAACGCCGTTAATGCCGTCTTTTCCGTTTATACCGTTTATTCCGCTCTTACCGTCGGCACCGTTCTTGCCGTCTTTACCGTCAATGCCGTTCTTTCCATTTTCTCCGGCAGCGCCCCGCAGCTCGGTAAGCGCCACCAGGTCGCGCCAATCGGCTTCATCGCTGTATTTCCACTGGATCGCCGTGCCGTTGTTCCGCACCTCCGGCAGTGCGGCGTCGGTTTTTGCCGCCTTGCTCCATCCTATGGCAAGCACGCTGCAAAGCACCAATAGAGCGGCGCAAAGCGCCAAAAGTGTACCTGTGAGTAGTTTTTTCCCTGTTTTCATCTTCTTTCCTCCGTTCGGAATTGTTATTACGGCGGAGTTTTGCACCGCTGCCCGCGCCGTAAATGAGCGGCGGCTGACCGGCTTATGCTTGGTTTGCTTTGTACTTATCCACAAACAGGGCGACTCCCTGCTTTAAGACCTCCATTTGGGATTTCAGGTAGTATTCGTCCTCGAACATGGCATAGTGCACACAGGCGCGGACGAAGATAAAAATCAGCGGCGTGATGACCGTATAGGGAATGCCTATTTTCGGCTCCAGCCGCTTGGCATACTCGGTATAGCGCTCGTTCACGCCCTCGAAGAATTTCTTGCCGTGCTCGATATACTTCGGGTGCGTATAGATCTGATACATCAGCCGATATTTTTTGCCATGTTTTTTTGCCGTCCAATACGGAACCTCTTTCACAAACCGGACAACATCCTTGGGGTCGGTGGGCGCCATCTCCATAAAGTCGTCCTCGACCTTTTCCATGCAGTATGCTGTCGATTCGATGATCAGCTCATCCACACTGCTGAAATAGGAGTACAGATTTCCCGTTGTACAGCCGCACGCCTTTGCCAGCGCTTTTATGCCCGTGCCGGTAAGTCCGTTTTCGGCATAGCATTCAAAGCATTTTTCCATCATTTCGCGCTTGCGCGCGTTGTGCTGTTCCTCTGTTGCTCTCATATACGCCACTTCCTTCTTGATAACTAACTAATCAGTTAAATATAGTATAACATAGATTTGTGACGAATTCAAGAACTGTTCGAGAAAAGATGTGAAAAAAGCGGGGCAGCCACTATAAACTGACTGTCCCGCCGTCCGTTATTTCACGGAGCGCTTTTTCTTTTTGCTTACGACCGTAGTTCCGGTCACAATGCCGCCGCTGATGAAGAGCAGGGCAATCCAAAGAGCCATATTACTTGTGTCTCCGGTCTTGGGAGAGTTGGCCTTTTCCGTCAGCTTCTGAATCTTTTCAGCCAAAGCATCAACCTTACCCAAAGCGCCCTTGCCGAGCATAGCTTTCTCGTTCTCGGTAAGCCCTTCAAGGAGCTTCTTTACGCGGTCAAGCTCGCTCTTGTCGCTGAGTTTTGCGTCGTCTGCCGAGGGGAGCTTGCCGATCTCCTCAGCCGCCTTTTCGGCATTGCCGATAGCCGCAAGCGCCGCTTTCAGGGTTTCGAGCCTTGTTTCAAGGTCTTCTTGCTCTTTGTCGGTATAGTTGCCGTCAAAGTCACGCAGAGCACCTTCCAGAGCTTTTTCCCCTGTCTCAAGGGCTTCTTTATCTCCGAGCTTCACATTATCCTTGGTGATGCCGTCGATAACCGTGATTTCGTCAGCCTCGGCAGCGTCCTTGGCCGCCGCAATGCGGTCAAGAAGTGCCCGTGCCGTGCCCTTCAGAGCTTCAAGAGCAGCTCTTTCGGTATCCGTCAGGTTGTCACCGTCAAGCAGGGTGTCAATATCAGCAATCAGCTTCTCAACATCCGCCTTGTCGTCGCTCGTCACCTTGTCGATGTCATAGCCGTTCACGGCGTCGGTCAGACGGGTGATCTCGTCCGCAACCTCTGCGATACGCTTATTCAGATCCTTGCACTTTGCAGCCGCCGCGGTCAGCTTGTTCCATTCGTCTTCGGTAGATTCGCCGTCGTCAAACGCCTCGGCGATGTCGAGGATTTGTCTTTCGACAGAGGATATTGTCTCTGCGTCGCTTGACTTGACATTATCTGCCGTGATGGCGGAGATAGCATCGGTGATGGACGAGATCGGCTTCATGTAGACCGTGTATTCGGTCACATTGCCCGCCTTATCCTCTGTGCGGATAACATAGGTAGCATCCTTGTCGCCGACAAGAGCGAATACATCTTCGACGGTCTCACCGTTCAGCGTGACCGATGCAAGGTTTTCGTCGTCGATCGCGACCTTTTTGGTCACATAGTAGGTCTTGTCATTCTCGACACCGACGATCTCGGGTGCAGTGGTATCAAAGGTCGCACCGTCCGAGCCGATGAGGGTGACATTTCCGGCGTTGTCCTCGATGCGGACATAGATAACGAACTTATCCATATCCTTTGCCTCAATGTCAAAGTCGCTGTTATCTGTCCAGTCGGTGATTGCGCGAACCTCTTCATCCGTGAGGATTCTGTCGGATTTGAAGTACATCACGGACTTCACACCGGAAGCCTCATCCGTCGCCGTCAGCTTGACATGGACATCGTCCTTGAAGAACAGACCAAAAGTGATCGTGTTGATAAACTTCTGGAACGCCGTGCGCTCGTTGAGCTTAACCTCACCGGTCGGCGCGGTCTTGTCGATTTTGTAGTTCTCGGTGACTGCCGCAGAGATGATACCGGTCTCGGTGTTCTTCACATAGAAGATCAGCTTGCCGTTTCCGGTTTCATCCGATGCGGTAAGGGAATCTACCCACTCGCCGTTTGCCGTATCGGTCAGGCTGAGCTTGTTGCCCTCCTTTGCCGTGATGACAAAGTCGGTGTTGATCCAGTCATGGGAGTTCACGCCGTATTCGCTGCCGTCAGCCACATACTCGACGATATTTGCCGTAATGCCGCTCGGCTGTGTGAGCGTGTAGTTGGCGACGGTCACGCTGTCGCCGGAAAGGGTAAATGCGGTGAAGCTGATAGCAATGTTTTTACCGATCTTCACACTGTCAAAGGTCGGAACACCGTTTATGAGCGTCAGCACATCGCCGTCGACCACGCCCACAAGCGTAGGCGTTCCGTCGATTGCGGCGGTGTTTTTGCCGTCGTACTGCTTATCCTTGACCTTGAGGTCGGAAATCGTCAGTTCCTTGGCAGAGATACTTGCCGTAGTGTTTGCAGGCTGAGCCGCCAGCACATAGTTTGCAGCATCGTCTCCCGAAAGGGCAAACTCATAGAATGCGACCGTCTTCCCGTTGCCGACATTCTTGTCGTCATACGCCGCCTTACCGGTGACGATATCAACCTTGTCGCCGTCAATCAGTCCGTCGAATGTGCCCTTTTCCGTAATCTTGGCATCGGTGCTGCCGTCGTAGACTTTGGAAGCTTCAACCGCCGTATCCACGATCTTGATTTCCTTGACCGTGATATCCGCAGTTACGGCCTCGGGCTGAGCGGTCAACTTGTAGTTTGCTGCAGCATCACCTTCAAACGCAAAGCCGGTGAACGTTACCGCCTTGCCCTTGCCGACATTCTTATTGTCGTAGGCAGCTTTACCGGCTGCCACCTTGAGGTTTTCGCCGTCGTAGTTGACGGACGGTGCACCTGCGTTCGTGATCTTCGCATCGGTCGTACCGTCGTAGATCCTGCTCGCCTCAACCGCCGCGCCGTTGATTGTGATCTCCTTGACGGTGATGTCAGCTGCGGTGTCCGCAGGTTGGGAAGCAAGAGTATAGTTGCCTGCCGCATCGCCTGCCAGAGCAAATCCGGTAAAGGCTACCGTTTTGCCCGTGCCGACATTTTTGTTGTCGTAGGCTGCCGAACCGGTTACGATCGTAAGGTTTTCGCCGTCGTAGTTGTCGGACAGCGTTCCTGCATTTGTGATCTTTGCTTCGACCGTGCCGTCATAAACCTTGGAGCCTTCCACGGTCGCACCGTTAATCGTGATCTCCTTGGCAGTAATGTCGGCGGTTGTGTCTGCCGGCTGTGTGATCAGCTTGTAGTTGCCTGCCGCCGAGCCGGAAAGCTCAAATCCGGTAAAGGATACCGCCTTATCGGTACCGACATTCTTGTTGTCGTAGGCTGCCTTTCCGATTACGATTGCGAGGTTATCTCCGTCATAGTTTACCGACAGTGTTCCTGCATTTGTAATGGTCGCATTCGTCGTACCGTCATAGGTCTTATCAGCAACCTTGACATCAGAGATCGTAACCTCTTTCGGCTGAATCTCAAATTCCATCGTTGAGGAAGCCGCCTTGAAGGTATCCGTCTCGGCTGTGGTGATACGGATCGTATACTTTCCGACATTCTTCGGTGCTTCGGTCGTATATGCCGTATCTTCCTCATCCGCTCTCTTGTATTCAAATGTCAGAGCTCCGTCGGAATCGGTATTGAGGGTCGGCTTGCCTATCGGCTTTCCGTCATAAATCTTTCCGTCGCTCGGCGTATGGTCGAGCGTCGGAGCCTTCTTTTCGACGGTCAGCTTCATAACAACATCTGCAGGAGCATCATTGCCGGAGTTGTCCGCATAATTTTCACCCATCGGCTTGATTGTCAGGCGGATAGTATATTCGCCTGCTGCCAACGTGCGAAGATAGCTGTTTTTCAGCATAAGCATGCCGTTGGCAAGTAAGGCATAGTCTGAGCCGGCACCGATTTCCTCTGTACCGTTATAAGCCTTAGCAACGAAGTTACCGTTCAGATTCAGCTTGTAAACCACATCGAAATCGGTATTCTTTGTAAAGGTCTGTGCGCCGGTGATCGCCTCTGCGTCGGTGTAAACCACCACGCCGTCGGTGTTGACGACGGCAATATTGCCGCTCTGATCCGTCACACGGACATAGACGAACGTCTTTTGGTTCGGCTCAATGCTGAAATATGCCTTAAATGCATCATTGAGATCAAGCTCAGTCCAAGAGCCTGTAATGGCGTCCTTATCGGCAAATGCGGTTTCGGACAGGAGGTATTCGACCTTTTTGATACCGCTGCCGAAATCGTGAGCCTTCACTTCCACCGTCTGCGTCTGCTTGAAGAACAGCCCGAAGGTGATTCGGTTCAGGAATTCCTTGAAGCTGTTTCCGCGAATGCTGACCTCTACCTCGGGTGCGGTAATATCCGCAACGCCCTCAACGGTAATAACGAGGTTTTCGCTTACATTTCGAATCGCAAAGGAAGCGCTGTTTGCATCAGAGTCCCACTCGTCAAGTTTATTACCGTTCACAAGTACCTTAAAGTCCTCAGTCTTGGAATAACCGTTGTTGAACTGCACGATAAAGCTAAAGCTGTTGCCGTGTCTGACAGTGAGCCCGTCTGAAGAAAATAGCGTATAGCCTGCGCCGGTGGGCAGCGTGACATGATAGGTCTTAAAGATCCCGAAGCGGAAGCTGACCGTGTTGCCCGCAACGTCGGTCGCTGCGATCAAATGCGTCTCGTTGTCCGGCTCCATGGTATATTTCCCGTTGACGAGCGTAATCTTCTCGCCGTCCAGCCACACGGTGAAGTCGTTTTCATCGGTAACGGTGAACTCCAGCGAGCCGTAGTGATTATTCTCCGGATCAATACCGGAAATGACCGGCGCTTCGGTATCGACAGCCTCCACATAGCCGCAGCCGCAGAGCTTTTCGTGAGTGGAGGTTTTCCATATGCAGGTATGGGTGTGGTCTACGACCTGTACAGGTCCTGCGATACCGACTCTGCCGTCAATAACCTCATCGACATTCATATCCTTAAGAGCCTTACCCTCTGCAAGACAGTCGATAAGATGCTGTCCGTTAACGGTGATATTTGTGAATTTACCACCACTGAGGGTGAAATCAACATTATTTTCAGCCCCGACCTCGGCATATGAGCCGCCGGAAACGACAAGCTTACTGCCCGCCTCGGCGGTGAGCTTTTTGTCAAATGTGCCGCTGATAATTTCAAGCGTTCCGCCCGACTTCACATTGACAATATTGCCGTAAGCGCCGCCTGCGGATTTAAGGCTTCCGCCGTTGTTGACGGTAACCGTTCCGCTGACGATACACTCATCCGCCTCAGCGTTGCCGCTGACCGAAAGCTCACCATTTATCTCACAGGAATTAAGTTTCATGCTGCTGCCGCCCTTTGGCGATACAGCACCCATAAAAATACAGTCTCTGAAATCTCCGCTGCCAACGCAGTTGATCGCACCTGTAAAGTAGGTGTTTGATGCAGTCAGCTGTGCAGTCTTGGCTACAGTGGCCCCTCCGCTGACAGTGCCGCCGGAAACGTTCACCTTCGCGGACTTTTTCACCTTAAGTCCACCGACGATATTGCCGTTGAGATCGATGCTGAAATCACCGGTGTCAACATCAACCGTGCCCTTCACATTGGCAAGCAGCCTCAGTGTGCAGTCCTTATTTTCGTCGGTCTGCGCCGCAGCCAGTGCCTCTGCAAAAGTCACATATCCGGTCGTTTTGCCGTCCTTAACAATAGCCGCCGCAAGGTCGCAGCCGCACTGGGAGCACTTGTTATACTCGTCATAGCCCGGGTGCTCGCACACTGCCATAGTGATTGTAAAAGTATTTGAATAGAGCACATAGCCGTTGTATTCCAGCTTAATACGGTACTGTCCCGAATCCGCCGTAGTGAACTCCCACAGGTTAATGGCATCCACGAAAATCCTCGTAGGCTTGACCGTGTTTGTATACACGACCGTTCCGTCTGTCTTTTCACCCGTAACGGTGATGTCGCCCTTGGGCGGATAACCGCCGCTGTATTCAACCGCAAAAGAAGCCCACTTTTCGTAATTCGGCGTAGTGAGATAGTAGACCTTGTTGCGAGGCTGGCTATGGAAGATCAGCGGAGCGGACACGACGGTGACGCCTTTGATCCAATAGGTTGTGCCCCTTCCCGAGATGTATTGACTCTCTACATCCTTCTCGCTCGCATACTCGCCGCTGCTCAGCATGAATGCACAGCCGTCGGCGAGGTAGGTCAGCGGAGATACGGAATCGCTGCCTTCCTTGCTTGCGACACAGTTAAACTTACCGCCCTTGATCGTCAGGCTGTCGGGACCATCAGCCGAAACCTTTGAAAGGTCGGTATAGTCGCCGCGCTCAATCGTCAGGTGACTGCCGGAACGAACTTCAAAAATCTCGCCCCATCTGCTGCTCTTGATTTTTCCATCGCCGACCGTATCGGTAACGGTCAGGTTACAGCCGCCGGTCACCGAGAGTCCCTGTAGTGATTCCGCTCCGTCTCCTATGGTCAGCGCTTTCCCTGCAAGATCGAGCGTGTAGGTACCGGTTTTAAGGTAAATATAGTAGTTAGAAATCAGTGAGCCGACATTCTCCCTACACAGCGTAATATCCTGCAGGAGCTTTACCGTGCTGCCGTCGTTCTGCTCGGCATAGCGGATAGCGCTTTCAAATGTTTCAAACAATTTTGTTGTTCCGCTTGCTTCAACAGAGAGGAAAAACTCCATTCCGCAGTCGAGGCAGATGCCGTCACTACCGATATCTGCATGATCGCAGGCAACGATGGTGGCATCTTTCAGCTCCGTTACCTTTGCCTGCTCAAGAGTCAGACCTTCAAAGCGGTAGCCCCTGGCGAGCAGATCAGCACAGGTAAGTCCTTCGATATCGACGATCTTTACCTCGCCGTAATGTCCGCCGTAAAGCGCAGTTTCTCTTGTGTATGACCAACCTACATCAAGTTTGGAAATGATAAGTGATTCAAAGGAACCGGCGTTGACCGTCAGTGTGCCGCGCTTATGTTCCAGCTTTTGGAAGGAGCATTCGCCGTCGATCGTCAGCTGACCTCCGTCCACCATGACATCCGCATTCATAGCACCATTGCCTACGAATGTAATATCGCCCGCGACATAGAATAGGGCAGCCACGGAATCAGGGTCAACACTCGAAGGATTAGAAATTGTGTAGCCGTTCAAATCAAATGTCCATTTTTTGCTCGTACTGCCATACGTCCCGGCTCCAGACATTTTTTCAACATTTCCGTAAAGCTTCAGGTAGAATCGGTCGAATTTATTCTCATCCACTTTACGCATTGTCTCATCCAAGCCGCCGCCTGATACAAACTCTTCCTCGTTATTATCATTGCTGCATTTGATCAATACGGCAGCCTGATATCCGCAGTAATCGCATACGCCGGTCTCCTCGTCAAAGGAGTGCTCCTTGTGCACATAGACCTCAACCGTCGAAATATTGCCGGCCTTGTCGTGCACCTCAAATGTGATCCACCGTTCGGTGCGATCGGTATCCGAAGCAGCCACAAGAAAAGGACTGCTCCATATCTTATCCTTTTCTCCGTCTATCGTTCTATATGCTGTGTCAAAATAATCGTCGATAAAATTGATTTGTGTGTCGCCGCAGACTTCCACCCGCTGACCGTTTGAATATCTTTTACTTTGACCGTCAGCGTCTACTTCGATTACAGGCGGCGTTGTATCTATTACAAAGCCGTCGGTAGAAATATATTCTTCATTTCCTGCAAAATCATTAAGTCTTGCATAAACTACATAACGGCTGTCATCGGAAATGTCAATTTCACCTTTGTATTCCGTAAAGGCTGAGTTCTTAACTGTCTCCAAACTCAGCTCGGTATTGCTGATAAGGTATTCAATCTTTACCGCATGCTTTGTTTCATCATATCCTGCCTGACTGTAGCTGTCGTCACTGGCAGTGATTTCCACCGTAACCTTTTCCTTATAAAACAAACCGAAGGTTATCGCATGGATAAAGCTTTCCCACCATGTGCGCTCTTTAATTTCAATTCTACCTGTAGGCTTATTAGTGTCCTTTGCATAATTGCCGTACTCAGCGTGGCAGACAGAGCAGATCGCCTTTTCGAAATAGCTTGCCTCACGGTCGTTTATGCCGCTGTCATGCGGGCAGGCATAGCCGCACTCGGCGCACTTGCCGTCAACATAGGAATTATGAGTGTGGGGCTTGATAACGCATTCTTCACCGTAGCCAAAGGAGACATACGTGTTTTCTCCCTCTCCGTCAATCCGCCAATATGCTTCATCTTCGACATCAATATACTTGCCGTCCTTATCAAAAAGCATACTTCCGTCGGCAAAAACAGCTTTCAGCCCCGCATAATTGAAGTCGGTGGTACCCAAATAACCGTAGATAATTCCGTTATGCAGCGTTGCAGATGTGATTTTTACCGAAGGATGCGCTCCCCAAATGTCACCCACGGCGAGCGCACCTGTAAAGGTAGTGTCGACTACCGTAAGGTTTCCGCTGAAAATATAAGCCGCATAGGAACGGGCGCCTTCAAATCCATGACCGGCAGTTAGTTCTACCACGTCCAAGGTTACAGTTCCGCCGTCAATTGCCAAAGCGTTGGCACATGTCAAGTTTATAACCGAACGGTCTATGTTGAAGGTATTGATCAGTTTTCCGTTTCGGATAGTGATATCTGCCGTACCGCTGACGGTAAGCAACTGATTTGTAATTTCACCGCTGACGGTTTTGCTGTTGAGATCAAGGGTAAATTTGCCGGACTGCGCAATGATACCGTCTTCCGCCTTGTCAAGAGTGATATCACAGAGCAGTTTCAGCGTTGAACCTTCGTTATCGACTGCCGCATCCCATGCATCGGCAAAGGCTTCGTAATTTGTTACTGTACCGTCCGCTTTGACAAGGGAGGCAACATAGATCTGCGTGCCGCAGTTTTCACACTTACCCGTAGCACTGTCCACCACGCTGTGGTCACAGTTGAAGCCGCAGGGGCAGGCCGTGCCGCCACCAAAATCGTGGGTATGGGAAACGATCATCATTCCCTCGGTGCTCCGGTTTGTCGAATACACATCGGAAACAAACTCCTGCGGGTCGGAAACGGTCACGGTGTTACTTTTATAATCATAACTGCATTTTACAAAAGCCGTTCCCTCGGGCAGATAGTCAGCAAGTACCTTACCATCCGGCACCTGCAAGCCGCTCAGCAGGGCTGCGCCCTCTTTGAGAATAAGTGAGCCGCCGTTAAGCGAGATAGAAGGACATGGGACATCACTGTCATACTGTCCGCCCTTAACACGGACATTTTCCTCTACCGTCACACTTCCGCCGTTTATCACAATGGCGGTTCGGGCGCTGGAGCTGGACCACCACTGGTAAAGCTCACCGTTTTTCAAGGTGACGCTGCCGCCGTTTACGGTCAGAGGAATATATTTCTTCTCATTATCAATATTGCCGATCCATCTTTTACCGCCAAGGTCAATTGTGACCGTACCATCGGTGCTGACAACATTTTCATTTACCTGCCGCGCAAGGGTTACCGTACCGCCGACAGGTGCGGCGGCGTCAATGGCGCTTTGCAGTGATGCATATTTCTTTCCGTCGTATGTTGCCGAATGAACCGCACCGCAGATGCAAATTTCGTCTTCGCCTTTATAGGTATGTGCAATATCGTCTACCGAATATTCGCATTTACATGTTGCCGTGTGGGTCAAGCCGTCGCTGTTGGGGGCATAGGTATAAGTGTGATATTCCGTGCTGTATCCTTTCCCGCAAGCGCAAATCAGGCGGTGTATGTCTGCACGGATGTATTGATATCTTGCCGTTGTATGTGCAACACCGGTTTCTGCTGTACCGCAAAGGTCGCAGGTCCGGTCGTGGGTATCGTTTGTTATGTTTGTGTATGACCATTTATGCTCGGTGCATTTGGTAATGGTTATCGACGTACCGTCGGTATTATCGTAGGCATACGCCGTATTTTGGTCGTCGGTCTTAACACATTTCAAGCCTTTAGCAATGGTAACAGTAACCTTGCCGTAGGGCATAAGTTCAGGGTTTGTACCGATAGGCTGCGCGCCGTTATCCGTTTGTGCGGTGACGGTACCGCCGTAAATATTTACGCTGGCGCTGCCGCCGGCAGTATTATGCATAATACCGATGCCGGGTTGACGAACACCGGCTGTTCCTTTGACAATCAGTGTACCGGTACCGCCGTTTTGCCCGTAAATATTAAGCGTTGCGCCACCCATCAAATACAAGGTTTTTTGCAGGTTGAGTGTTGCTCCTTCACAAAGGATCAGGTTCAAGGTTTTGCCTCCGGCAATACCGATAAGGCCTTCCTTATTGACGGTTCCCTTGACCACGTACCAGCCCGTTAACCCTGCAGATCCATCGGTAGACTCGGTAAGCTCGGTGTACTCCGTGCAGCTCTGCTCGGTACCGTCCGCCGCGATGTATTTCACGCCGGGTTCCGGTACAACCGAAATCTCACGGTAAAGTGCCGACTCAGAATTTTTTTCATCATCGGCATTCTTTTGGTATACATAGCCCTTTGCAAGCAGATCGTCTACCTTGCCGCCGTCCTCACGCAGAATGCTGGGAATGCTGTAAACCTGAACGAAGTTCCCCTTTTCATCCATCTTAGAGCTTGTAAAGGTGCTGGAAAACCTGCCGCCCGACAGGCTGACATTGCCGTCGAAGCCCTCGGCGATCCACAGAGCATTGCCCTGCTGGGAGATAAACTTGCCGCCGTTAACGGTCAGATTGCCGCTCTTTACATAAAGGGGCACAATGTTGTTTTCCTCTCCGAACTTGCTGCCGTTTATAATAACATCTCCGCCGTCAAGATACACGATACTGCCCGAGATCTTGTCGTAGTTAGATGTTTTGTTCTTGATACCGTCGCCGCCGACATCCTCGATGGTGAGCGTTCCGCCCTCCATATAAAACACGCTGTTGGAGATATCGGTACCGTTCGGATAGTAGAAAATACCGCCGAGGGTTTCCCTGTTTTCGGAGTTATTTACCACGGTCAGGTGGGCGTTTGTGCCCTTTTCAAAGGTAAACATGCTTGCCGACGCCTGATCTCTGGTGTTGCGGTTATACATATCAAAGCCGTTTACATCAAGCGTAATATCGCAGTTATCCTCGGCGGTAAAGGTTACCCCAAGGACCATGCTGCCCTTAAAGCTTTGCAGCACCTTGACCGTGCAGGGGTCGGTAAGCTTCTTCGCTGCGTCAAATGCCTCCTGAATGGTGGCATACTCTGTCACCGTTTCGTTTACGGTAACAGACGCCTGATTGCTGTCCGCAGCAAATACCGACAGCGGCACCATGGAAAATACCATGATGACCGTCAGCAGCACGGAAAGTATCCGCTTTTCCAGTGTCATGTTTGTGTTCATCTCGTTACTCCTTTACACGCATCTTGCAATCGCCGCAGAGAGGATCTGCGGGGAAACAGGCTTTTTATGAAAATACGCACAGCCGAGCCTGTAGGACTGCGCGCCGAATCCGTTATCATTCGAAAACCACAGCACCGGGACGTTTTTGCAGACGCTTTTGGCGGCGATCACGCCCTCCATGCCGTCTGCGCCGTCCATCGCTATCACGATGCAGTCCGGCGGGCTTTCTCCGAGTCCTGTGATAAAGCTGTCATAATCCAGATAGCCTGTTATCTGCATTTTACGGTAACGTAGGTCCGGCAAGGCGGTGACAGAGCACATAAACTTATCTCTGTCCGTTTTTGTTCCGTATAGAATCAACCTCATATGGCACCTCCTTCACAGGCATACTTATACATAGATATCATAACTGATGTCGGGAATTTCCGCAATCGGTTTGGCGCAAGCGGTCAAAAAAGGACTCAAGCGGTAATCATTTAGGGATTGACGCTTTGTTTTTTTACAATTGTATGGTATAATGAATGTAGTTGAAGTGCATTGACCTTACAAAGTAAAGAGGAGTTTTGGTTTTGAGGATCGCAATCGTTGACGATGACATACGGATGTATGAATGTCTGCAAACTTATTTCGGTGAACTGCTCGGTTCGTCTGCCGAGCTTACATATTTCAAAAGCGGAGAGGATTTTCTGCGAGTTTGGCAGCCCAACGCTTTTGAGCTGATCGTACTGGACATTTTTATGGACAAGCTTACAGGCATGGATGTGGCGAGGGAAATACGCAAAACGGACAGCGATGTCCGTATCGCATTCGGCACCACAAGCAATGAGTTTGCCAGCGAGAGCTACGAGGTAAATGCCTGCTACTATCTGCACAAGCCGTTTGACCGGGAGCGTGTCAAAGCAATGCTTGACCGCATCGATCTTGCCCAGGTCGAAAAGGAACGAACAATACAACTGCCTGACGGCAAAAGCGTCGTACTGTGCGATATCATTTATGCAGACTACGCCGCACATTATACGACGCTGCACTGCAAATACGGCAAGGATATTATCCTGCGGGCAAACCTTTCGGAAATCGAAGCGTTGCTTTGCGGCTATCCGTATTTCTTTATCCCGTCGAAAGGGCTGATCATCAACTTTCACGAGGTCGACGCACAGAACGCAGACACCTTTACCATGAGCAACGGCAGCCTTATTCCCATCAGCCGCCGCAAGGCAAAAGAGGTGACGGATGCCTATTCATCTTTCCTGTTTGAGCAGCTGCGTAAAGGAGGCAAACGGTGATGCCGCCTGTTTATCGGTTCATTGAGATCATCGTATATTCGCTGCTGAACTTTCTGCCGTTTCTTGCTCTGGCGCTCTATCCGTTCCGGCACAGTCTGCGATTTTCAAGAGGCGTTACCGGAATTCTGATCGAATTGCTGTCTGTCATTCAGGTGATGCTCGGCGCATGGGTCAGCTTTGTTCCCGGGAATCATGCCGCAATCGCCAGTGCGCTCAGCACGGCGCTGTATGCCGCTTTCTATTTTCTCGCCGTGAAGAAGCATTTCGGCAAAACGCTTTTCACGCTGCTGATGATCTCCAATCTTGCCAACTTCGCCGTGATTTCCGCCAAATGCATTGAGGGACTTTTGTTTCCGGCACTGGCTGTGCAGAGCTACCGCTGGTCCTTCTCGCTGATGCTCTTTGCCGTGGAGATCATTCTCTCTGTGCCGATCTTTCTTTATATGAAGTCTGTATTCACTCCGGCAGTAGAAAAAGAACCGTCCGGCTTTGAGTGGCGGTATCTGTGGCTGATCCCCGCAACATTTTATATTGTATGGTATTTTGCAATATACAGCGTTGTCTCCCGTTCGGCGCTGGAAATTGCGCTGCGTCCGAAGAACACTCTGTTTTTGTTTATCATCAATGTGGGAGCGATCCTGATCTACTATGTCGTGACCCGCCTGATTTTTGAGCAGAACCAAACGCTGGAGTTGGAGGAAAAGAATCATCAGCTTTCTATGCAGGCGGTGCAATATGAGAATCTGCAGGAAAAAATCACCGACGCCCGCCGTGCCAAGCACGATGTGCGCCATCATATCGCGCTCATGCAGGAATACGTAAACCACGGTGAGCTTGAGGCGCTGCGCAGATATCTCGATCGCTACAGCGCTAGTCTGCCGGACGATTCGCTCATTCGTTTCTGCGAGAATGCCGCCGCCAATGCCGTGCTGCTTTATTTCGCGCAGCAGGCGAAAGATAATGATATAGACTACATTGTCCAAGCCGATATCCCCGGCGATATTTTCGTTTCGGATACCGATATTTCCGTCCTGTTCGGCAACCTGATTGAGAATGCCATAGACGCCTGCAAAGAGGAGTCGGGCGATGACAGGAAAATCGATATTCGGGCAATGCTCAAAGGCAGCACGCTTTGCGTCACGGTCGATAACGCCTTTACCGGAACGCTCCGGCGCACAACAGATAATGAATTTCTCTCGACCAAGCACAAGGGACGCGGACTCGGCACACCGTCGGTAAAAAGCATTGCCGAGCAGTACGGCGGTGTCTGCCGCTTTGAAGTAAAGGACGGTATGTTCTGCGCCTCGGTAATGTGCAATAAAAGATAGATATTCAAAAAGGCACAGCCATCGAAATGATAGCTGTGCCTTTTGCTTTATAATTCTGTTTACTTATTGACGGCATCCTTGAGAGCCTTGCCTGCTTTAAATGCCGGAGCCTTAGATGCCGGGATAGTGATTTCCGCACCTGTCTGAGGATTCTTAGCGGTTCTCTCTCCACGCTCACGGGTTTCAAAAGTGCCGAAACCGACAAACTGTACCTTGCCACCCGCAACAAGTACTTTTTCAATCTGTGCGAGGGTTGCGTTAATAATGTTTTCTGCGTCTTTCTTACTTGCGCCGGCAGTCTCTGCAACCGCAGCAACAAATTCTGTTTTGTTCATATCTGAACCTTCAAAGTGTATTTCAGCGTATATTGCTATATTTAATATACCATATTTCGAGCTGTTTTGCAAGAACGGATGTTGCATTGAGGTAGTGTGCTTAATTTAATCATCACTTTTTCAATCCCGCTTCGTCTCCCACATCGTTGCTCTTTGTGATTTTATAAGTTTCTGTCATCGCAAAAATATCATAGATAAAACATACCCGCCGTATTGAAAATCATATGCAAAAGTACCCGCTAGGGACATTAAATTTCAAAAACAAAACCGTAGAAGCCCTTATATATCAAGGCTTCTACGGTTTTGGTACTGTCTTTACACACAAGTAATAATCATTAACCAAATGGTCAGCTCTTAAGCAAGTATATAGATTGCTGCTCCGACAAAGGCACTCCTCCTGCACCATAGCGCCATTTTCAACTCCGCCTCCGGGATTGACCGGATTGGCAAAGTTTAGAACGGCGACCCTACCGCCATTTGCATATTTGCGGGCCTCTGCAAATGTCGTATTTTCGCTGATGGCAACATAGCATTCTGACTCGTCGGCTCGTACACCAGACGCAAAGTTTTCGTAATATATCTTTGAGGATTCGGCAGTTTTCTTTGTTTCGTCGCATAGCACACCTGCCGTAGAGAACGCTAATGTATCCTGAAAGGAAGCAATCAAATCTCTTTTATCCATATACTGCACCTACTTTCTTTTCCGGAAATCCTCCTCAATCTGAGTGCTCCAGTTATCACTGATCTGCTGATTGCTGCGCATTGCACTAATCGGAGCAGAGATGGTTTCATACAGGACTTGCGTTCCTTCACTATCTGCATGATAATTCACAGCTCTATTTCGTGCAATGCCAAAGCTTGCGGCTGTTTCAACCGCATCTATGTTGGCGCCGATGAATAGGAATTCCCATCCATGCTGTTCTTTCTGGCGCTCAATCATTTTCTTGACAGTTTCGCTGCTATACTTATAGCTGGCATTTTCCTGGCCGTCTGTGGTAATGATAAACATCGTATGTGCCGGTACATCCTCAGGCCTCGCATACTTATGGATGTTTTCAATGTGGTGGATCGCACCACCGATTGCATCTACAAGAGCTGTGCATCCACGCACATGGTAATCTTTTGCGGTCATTTTGGGAATCTCAGACAATGGCATGCGATCATGCAAAACGCTGCTTTCGTTGTCAAAGAGAATGGTAGAAACATATGCCTTGCCATCTTCCTTCTTTTGCTTTGCGATCATCGCATTGAAGCCACCAATCGTATCGCTCTCAAGACCTGACATGGAACCGCTGCAATCGAGTATAAACACCAACTCTGTAATATTATTTTCTTTCATCCTGAATACCTCCGATAATGTACTAAGGCTTCTATAACCTTGTATCTACATTATAGAAAAAATCACCGGAGGTGTGGTCGTATTTATATATTCGAGGTTGTATTCACGACTTGGCGTCTCTCCGATATTTAAATATGTAGTCCCTCCTCGTTCGATGCGCTCAAAGGAATATTCATAGGCTTTGCCAGAATTCGTGGTTATTCTAATTTTATCGCACCGTGCTCCAGAATCGGGTGGGCAAAAAAAGCCCATTTGCAAAGCAAAGGATTCTTTTGCTACTGTGATCCGTAACGGCATTAGATGGCTATTGAGATTTCTAAGCCGCCGGCCATATAAGGGATCGAAATGAGCCTGGCGCTCATCACACTCTTTATTTGGAGAAGACGGATCATGACGAAAGTGTCGTACATTTACGCCCGGTGCCGTAAGCAAAACATTTTGCGCACATAGCTCGCAAACAAAGTAACCACTTTTGGCAGATGCGCCATTTGGATACATTTTACATGCACTCTCGAGACTGATTCGCTTATATCCGATGTCAGCGTCCCATACACATACATGTGATAAAGGCATACAGCTTCACCTCGTAAAAAATATACAAATGCATTATAGCAGAAAATAATTAAATCTGCAACTTTTCAACAATTTTCGAGCGTTTAGAATGGTAATACACTGTTGGATGACCTATGAATGCATCAAATAGATTGCACTTTGATCTATTGTAGATTTCAGCAGCACAAGAGCCGGCGCAGGGAATTCCCTGCGCCGGCTCTTTGCTATACTCACTTGATCGCCTCACCGAGTACCTGACGCAGCAGGTCTGTCACACCCTGCGCGGCCTGGATGGTGGCGATCATCAGCAGGTCGCCATCCACCTCCGACCAGTTGAGGTCATATCCCGCGCTGCGGATAAGCTGCGTCAGAAACGCCCGCTGGGTGCGTCCGTTGCCCTCGCGGAAGGGATGCAGGTAGTTGGTGGTACAGTAAAAGTCGGTGATCTCCTCCACGAATGCGTCATGGGGCAATCCCTTGAAGTAATTCTGCTCCTTCAGCCGGTCAAAAATTAGCTTGGCCTGCGGTTCAATCATTTCGGCGGGACAGAAGTCTGTCCCTTTCTTGCTGAGGTTCACCGTACGGATCTGCCCCGCCCAATCGTACAGGTCAGAGAAAAGAAATTGATGGATTGCCTTGTAGTGGGCAAAATCAAAAACGCCCTCCAGCGGGCATTGTTCCAGCTTGGAGGCGTTGACATAGGTGGCGAGAGCCTCCGCCTCTTGCAGCGCGGCCTCGTCATGGATATGCAGTTTGTTCACCAGCACCGTTGTGCCGGGGTAGCAGTTGTCCTGAATGGGATCAATGCTGTACGCCATATCATCGTCACCTCTCGGCTGGTTTTGCAAAACGCCGCAGCAGGTCCGCCGTGGTCACCTCGCCACGCAGTACCCGCTGGCACTGCTCCCGCATCTGGGGCGTTACCTGACAGCCCTCCATGCGGACGGAGGCCTCCGCGTTCTTCATGGGAAGTGTATATCGTTTGTCAGTGTTCTTGTACATAGAAAAACTCCTCGCGTCATCCGCGAGGAGTCTGGAGCTTGTGGCCGGATTCGAACCGGCGACCTGCTCATTACGAGTGAGCTGCTCTGCCAGCTGAGCCACACAAGCATCTCTATGAGAATCGGCTCCTCGCCGTACTCTGTTTGTTAGTTTACCACACCTGTGGGTCGGAATGCAATAGCCGCCTTATATAGCATCAGCGACCTGCTCATTACGAGTGAGCTGCTCTACCAACTGAGCCACACAAGCAAAATAGGAGGGGCCGCACAAACGCACCGCTACGCAGAGTGCAGCCACGCACTGTATTGTGCCACATTTTCAGGGATTTGTCAACTAAAAATTCCGGGGTGAATAATACATAACGTAATCGGCTCCAAAGTTTTGCGACAAAAGAAACCCCGGTGCGTACAGAATCCACAAAGCCCGTCCAAAACACCCCAAAAGCCCCTTTGGAAAATGGTGCGGAAAAGAGGAGAGAATCCATGAAAAACCGGACTTTTTTACACGGCGACAGGATGGGGGAGGATTCGCCTGAGTTTTACATAATTCATTTGTAAATAAACCTTTACAAAGAGTTATTCACATTATCCACAGACTTTTCCACACCGGGAAAAACCTTGTCGGAAAAAGGCTTTCCACATTATGCACCGGTTTTTCCACAGGGCGCAAACGCAGTTTTACACCGGAACAGAAAGGGGAATATAATTTACATAATGTAAAAATGTAAAGGCGTTTTTCCTGTGAGTAGACGGGGAGTTACCATAACTTGGAGAGAGCCGAAAAGAAGGGGAGCGGCCATACAGAGGTCGCTCCCTTTCGTGCAATTTTATCCACGATCCAGATCCCGTGTGGCGTAGGCGTTCAGGGAAAGATCCGCCGTATGTCCCGCCAGATACTCATAGTAGCCCTGTGCGCCGATCATAGCCCCGTTATCACCGCACAGCCGCAGAGGCGGCAGGTACAGCCGGCAGCCCGCCTGACGGCAGGCCCGCTCCAGATCGCCCCGGATGATGGAGTTGGCGGCCACGCCTCCGGCGGCCACGATGGTGCGCCGTCCGGTACGGCGGGCGGCCTCCATGGCACGGGGGATCAGCTCGTCGCTGACGGCCTGTGTGAAGTCACGGGCCAGCGCCGCAGCGTCCAAAGGCTCGCCCTTCTGCTGGGCATTGTGGGCCAGATTTACCACCGCTGTTTTCAGGCCCGAAAAGCTCATATCCAGCTCCGCTCCCTCCACATGGACACGAGGCAGGGGATACTTGCCGCCGGGGGACTGCTGGGCCAGAGCGTCCATGGGCTTGCCGCCGGGGTAGGGAAGGCCCAGCACACGGGCTGCCTTGTCGAAGCACTCGCCGGCAGCGTCATCCCGTGTGGCTCCCAAGATCGCCATGTCCGTATAGTCCCGGACATCCACGATGAGGGTGTTGCCGCCGGAGATGGCCAGCGCCAGAAAGGGCGGCTCCAGCTTCGGGAAGGCCAGATAGTTGGCGGCGATGTGGCCACGGACGTGGTGGACCGGGATCAGCGGCACGTCCAGCGCATAGGCCACGGACTTGGCGAAGCTGACTCCCACCAGCACGGCGCCGATGAGGCCGGGGGCATAGGTGACGGCCACGGCGTCCACATCGCTCTTGGTGAGCCCGGCATCGGACAGCGCCTGATCCGTCAAACCGGCAATGGCCTCCACGTGCTTGCGGGAGGCGATCTCCGGCACTACGCCGCCGTAGAGAGCGTGCATATCCGCCTGAGAGAGGATGGCGTCGGAGAGGACCGTGCGTCCGTCCCGCACCACGGCCACGGCGGTCTCGTCGCAGGAGGATTCAAAGGCCAGAATGTTCATTGCGCCGCCTCCCCGTCAAACCGCCGGGTGAGGATCAGGGCATCCTCCTTGGGCAGGTCGTAGTAGTTTTTGCGGCGGCCCGCCTCCTGAAAGCCGAAGCCCTGATACAGAGCGATGGCGGCGGCGTTGGAGGGGCGCACCTCCAGCGTCAGGAAGGCCAGATGGTTAGCCTCAGCGAAGTTGAGAAAGACCTGCAGCAGCTGCCCGGCGATGCCACGGCGGCGCTGCTCCGGGAACACCGCCACGTTGGTGATATAGCCCTCGTCAGCGGCCACCAGCAGTCCTGCATAGCCCAGCACATCGCCGGTGACGGCGTCCTCCGCCACCAGAAAGGCGGCGCACTGATTTTCCAGCTCCTCCGCCAGCATCTTCCGGGACCAGGGGCGGGAGAAGCAGATGCGCTCCAGCCGCTCCAGCGACTCCAGATGATCGGCGTTCATGGGTACGATCTTGATGTTGTTCATAGGATGACCTCGATATCTGTCAAATTATTCAGCCCTTGGCGGAGAGCCAGTCGGGGCCGCTGTGGGCATCGGCGGGCAGGGGGACGGACAGCCGGGCGACGCCCTGCATCTCCTCCTGCAGGAGGGCCTGGACACGGGGGGCCTCCTCTGCCGGGCACTCCACGATGAGTTCATCGTGGACCTGCATGATGAGCCGGGCGGCCAGACCCTCGCCGGAGAGCCGCTGCTCTACCCGGATCATGGCCAGTTTCATGATGTCCGCCGCCGTCCCCTGAATGGGCATATTCAGCGCCACCCGCTCCCCGAAGGAGCGGAGGTTGAAGTTGGAGCTCTTCAGCTCCGGCAGCGCCCGACGCCGCCCGAAGAGGGTGACGACGTAGCCCTGCTGCCGGGCCTGCTCCACCACCTCCGTCATATACCGGCGGACGCCGGTATATGTGGCGAAGTAGCGCTCCATATACTCCTTGGCCTCGGCCACGGTGACACCGATGTCCTGAGACAGGGAGAAGGGGGAGATGCCGTAGACGATGCCGAAGTTCACGGCCTTGGCCCGTGAACGCATCTGGTGGGTCACCTCCTCCGGTGGTACGTGGAACACCTTGGAGGCGGTGAGGGTATGGAAGTCCTCCCCGGAGCGGAAGGCCTGCTGCATCACCTCGTCGCCGGAGATGTGAGCCAGCAGCCGCAGCTCGATCTGGGAGTAGTCGGCATCCACCAGCAGGTTCCCCGGCGCCGCCACGAACATCCGGCGCATCTGGCTGCCCAGCTCCGTGCGGGTGGGGATGTTCTGGAGGTTGGGCTCCGTGGAGGACAGGCGGCCGGTGGCCGTTACCGTCATCTGGAAGCTGGTGCGGATGCGGCCGTCGGCGTCGATGACCTTCAGCAGGCCGTCGGCATAGGTGCTTTTCAGTTTGCTGTACTGCCGGTACTCCAGCACGTCCGCCACAATGGGGTGTTGCCAGCGGAGCTTTTCCAGCACGTCGGCGTTGGTGGACCAGCCGGTTTTGGTTTTCTTGCCGTGGGGCAGCTGGAGATCCTCGAAGAGCACCTTGCCCAGCTGCTTGGGGGAGTTGATGTTGAAGGGAGCCCCGGCGGCGTCATAGATCCGCTGCTCCAGCCGGTGGATGGTGCCGGTGAGGCTCTCGCCGAAGTCCGACAGTGCCTTGGCGTCCACCAGAAAGCCCCGCTGCTCCATCCGGGCCAGCACCGGGCAGAGAGGCAATTCCACGGTGTGATACAGCTCCTTCATGCCCAGCTCCTCCAGCTTGGGGGGCAGGGTCTCATACAGGGCCTCCACGGCGGAGCAGTAGCTGTGGAGGGCCGCCCACGCCGAAGCGGTATCCGCCAGCGGGGCAAAGGCATCCGGCTCCAGATGCAGGGGCTTGGGCAGTTCTTCATTATAGTAGGTCACGAACAGCCGCTGGAGGTCGTAGCTTCCGGCGGTGGCATCCAGCAGATAGGCGGCCAGCGCCGTATCGAACCCATAGCCCTCTATGGGGAGGTCCTGCTCCAGCAGCGCCCGCATGGTGTCCTTGATGTGGTGGCCCACCTTGCGGATATCGGCGGAGAACAGGGCCGTCAGCAGGGTGTGCCAGTTGCCGGTGTAGCGGCTCTGATCCAGCTCCGCTGCGGCGGAGGTGTGCGCTCCGGTATCCCACTGGACGGAGAGGACGGAGAGATCCGGTAGGGCGTAGACGGTCACATGGTCCGCCTGACGCCACTGGGCCAGCAGGGCCTGGGCCTGCTGCTCCGTCTCCAGCGGCTCCACGGTGACGGTATACTCCGGGGCGGCCTCGGTGTCCCGGTGGGGGGTGAGGCCGTACCGGTCGATGAGCTTCTGAAACTCCAGCTTCAGCAGCAGGTCATAGAGCTCCGGAGCAAAGGGGCGGCGGAGGTTGTCCTCCGGGGTGAAGTTCAGCGGGGCATCGGTGACAATGGTGGCCAGATACCGGGAGTGCTCAGCGCTCTCCCTGCCCTCCTGCAGCTTTTTGATGACGCCGGGCTTGGCGTCGATCTCCGGCAGCAGGCGGTACAGCTCCGCCACGGAGTGATACTGCTGCACCAGCGCCATGGCGGTCTTTTCCCCCACGCCGGGGACGCCGGGGATGTTGTCGGAGGCGTCGCCCATGAGGGCCTTCAGGTCGATCATGTGGATGGGGGCGAAGCCATACTGCTCCCGGAAGGTCTCCTCCGTCATGTCCTTGGTGGTGGTCTGGCCCATGCGGGTGGACACCAGCTTCACCTTGGTATGGGGGGTGATGAGCTGGAGACTGTCCTTATCGCCGGTGACGATGACGCAGTCCCAGCCGGCCGCCTCGCAGCGGCGGCTGATGGTGCCGATGAGATCGTCGGCCTCGTAGCCGGTGAGGTCGTACTGGGGAATGTTCATGGCGGAGAGCACCTGCTTCAGATACGGCAGCTGCATGGCCAGCTCCTCCGGCATCCCCTTGCGCTGGGCCTTGTAACGTTCATCCGCCTGATGGCGGAAGGTAGGCTCCCGGCGGTCGAAGGTGACGCACAGCGCCTCCGGCTGCTCCTCGTCCAGCAGCCGCTGGAGGGTGGTGAGAAAGCCATAGATCGCATGGGTATATAGCCCGTCCCGTGTGGACAGGGGGCGGATGCCATAATAGGCCCGGTTGACGATGCTGTTGCCGTCGATGACCATCAGTTTCATGGAGGGTCCTCCTTATACTTCTTGGCATATTCCATTTTATTATACGCCAGTTTCTCCCATAAAACAACCTCCGCCGTGGAGCGGGACAGAGGTTTTCCGGTATTTTGCATGGAATGGGGCGGAAAAGAGGGAGAATTTGTTTTTCCTCTTTCTTTTTCCGGCGAAATACGCTATAATCTATATTTGACTGAAATTTGACCGGAAGGGGTATGTAGATATGTCCGCAGAGCTGTTACAGCTGCTCAACGGCGTTCAGACCATGTCCATCGTGGGAATGTGCAAGAATGCCGGAAAAACCACCATGCTCAACTGGATGCTGCACCACGACCGCCTGCAGGGGACGCTGGGCCTGACCTCCATCGGCCGGGACGGCGAGTCCACCGACGTGGTCACCGGCACGGAGAAGCCCGGCATCTTCGTGCGGGAAGGGACTCTCATCGCCACCGCCAAGGATATGCTGCGGCTGGGGGACACCACGCTGGAGATCATGGAGACCACCGGCATCCCCACACCGCTGGGGGAGGTGGTGATCTTCCGGGCCCGCAGCGACGGAAATGTCCAGCTGGCAGGGCCGTCCATCACCACGCAGCTCAAGGAGGTCTCCCGGCTGTTCTTTGAGATGGGGGCCGACAAGTCCATCATCGACGGCGCTCTGGGCCGCAAGTCTCTGGGCGCACGGGCCGTGGCGGAGGGGGTCATCCTCTGCACCGGGGCCTCATACCACATGAGCATCGACAAGGTCGTGGCCGACACCGCCCACGTGTACCGGTTGATGAATCTGCCCAAGGCGGAGACCATGCCGCCGGAGATGGAGGAGGGGCTGGAGAAGTGCCTGAAGGATCACGGCGAGGCCCTGATCTCCGGGGCGCTGACGGATACCATGGTGATGCCCCTGCTGCGCTCCGGCGTGCTGCGGAATACCCGGCTGGTAGTGAAGGATCCCAGCAAGGTGCTGCTGAGCAGCGATGCGCTGGATAAGCTCCAGACCCGTCAGGTGCGGCTGGAGACGGAGGAGGCCGCCCGGACCCTGTGCGTCACCATCAACCCGGTGTCCGCCTACGGCTGGAAGTTCGACAAGGATGAATTTATGACCCGGATGCGGGAGGCGGTGGATGTCCCCGTCATCAATGTGAAGGAGGAGCTGACATGATCAATATTCGCTTTGAAGAGAGGGAAAAAATCGGCTTGCAGTATGCGCTGGAGACTCTCCACGGGTGCAGCCCCTTCGGTCAGGAGAAGATCCGCAAGCTGCGCTACTACTCCCCCGACGAGCGGGAGGAGCTGGAGACGGAGCTGTATAACGTGGAGCAGGCCGCCAAGGCGGCGGATGCTCTGAAGCCACTGTACGACAGGATCGGGCTGATGCTGTGCCAGATGAAGGACATCCGTGGCTCTCTGCGCCGGTGCCAGGCGCTGGAGGTCCCGGATCATGTGGAGCTGTTTGAAATCAAGGTATATCTCCAGCGGCTGGAGAGTCTGATCCCCCTGTTCCGGCAGGTGTGCGAGACCACCCACTTTAAGGCGCTGGCCTTCCATGATCCGGCGCAGGCGCTGGAGATCCTGGATCCGGACAAGACCCGCAGCCGTGGCTTCTACATCCCCGACAATGCAACACCCAAGCTGAGGGAGATCCGTGCGGCCAAGAAGCAGATCGAGGAGCAGCTGCACCATGCACAGACCGATGCCGAGAAGGAGGAGCTGCGCTCCCGCCGGACCCGTGTCTGTGCCGAGGAGGACAGCGAGGAGACCAAGGTGCGCCGCAGCATGGGGCAGGCGCTGGCTCCGCTGGCAGGAGATCTGCTGGAGGACGCCGACACGGCGGGCCGGCTGGACTTCATCATCCAGAAGGCGCTGTTTGCCGTGCGCTACGGCGGCGTGCGGCCGGAGATCACGGAGACGGAGCTGGAGCTGACGGACATGATCAACCCCGAGCTGTGCGACCTGCTGGAGCAGAAGGGACGGTCCTTCGTGCCGGTGTCCATCCGGCTGGAGCAGGGGGCTACCGTCATCACCGGCGCCAACATGGGCGGTAAGTCCGTGGTGATGAAGACCGTGGCCCTGAACGTGCTGCTTTTGCAGGCGGGCTTTCTGGTCTGCGCCAAGGAGGCACGGATGCCGCTGTTTTACAGCGTGAAGATGCTCTTTGACGACTTGCAGTCCATCCAGTCGGGCCTGTCCGGCTTCGGCTCGGAGATCGTGCAGTTCCAGAAGGCGCTGGAGGAGGTGGAGCAGGGCTACTCCCTGTTCCTGCTGGATGAGTTCGCACGGGGCACCAACCCCGATGAGGGCGCCGTTATCGTGCAGGCAGTGACCAAATACCTCAACGAGGTGAATGCCATTTCCCTGCTGACCACTCATTACGACAAGGTGGCAGAGAACGCCCGGCTGCACTATCAGATCATCGGACTGCGGGACGTGGATCCGGAGCAGATCCGGCAGGAGCTGGCGGCTACCGGCGACGACGGCATTCAGGTCATCGCACGGCACATGAACTACGGCCTGTACCGGGTGGAGGGGAAGTCCGACTGCCCCAGAGACGCCTTGAACATCTGCCGGATGCTGTCGCTGAAGCCGGAGATCCTGGAGAAGATCGAGCAGGCGTATTAAGATGCCGGAGGCTCTCTGCGGTGGTTGGCCGCTGCTGCGTGCGGCGTCTGTGGGGCGGTATGCGCCGCCGGAGGGCGGAGAAATGGAAAGAATGACCAATAAAGGCGGGAGGGGATACTCTCCCGCCTTTGATGTACTCGTGAGATATTGCTTTGTGCATAACCCATAGAAAACGGCGCGGGAATTTTATCTCATGCACAAAAAATCTCTGTCTTTTTTGTCACAATGCTACCTTGACAAAGCCCCGGTGGAGACGATATAATGAAGATCGTAGAAGTTCATACCGCAATCAATAGAGGTGCGGGGGACAGGGTACTGCTTCGTGAGGACAGACACTCGCAGAGCGGGGCAGGAAGGGGTCCTTCGCCGAAAGGGCATGACGGGTCTGGTGTCATGGTCTTGGGGTCGAGGTGTAAGCGTCGGCACTGTCATGTCGAAAGACGTGGAGCGCTATTGGTCAGCCTTGACCGATAGCGTTCTTTTTATGCCCGAAAGAGCGGTATGGCCACAGCGGCGGAACTTCATGAAAACGACCCAAATTTATGAAGGAGGAAAAACTTATGGAAAAGATCACTTCTACCCTGCGGCTGCGTATGAGCGCAAAGGATGCTCACTACGGCGGAAATCTGGTGGACGGCGCACACATGGTGCACCTGTTCGGTGACGTGGCCACCGAGCTGCTCATCAAGTGCGACGGCGATGAGGGCCTGTTCTGCGCTTACGACATGGTGGAGTTCAAGGCTCCCGTGTACGCCGGCGACTACATTGAGGCCTATGGCGAGATCGAGAAGATCGGCAACACCTCCCGCACCATGCGCTTCGAGGCCCGCAAGGTCGTCGTTGCCCGCAGCGATATCAGCGCTTCCGCCGCTGACGAGCTGGACGAGCCCATCGTTGTCTGCGTGGCTCACGGCACCTGCGTGACCCCCAAGGACTGCCAGCGCAAGAAGATCGAGAAGTAAGGGAGCGGCAAGATGGAGAAGCTGATTATTACTGCTGCTATCTGCGGCGCTGAGGTCACCAAGGAGCAGAACCCCGCTGTGCCCTACACTGTGGAGGAGATGGTCCGTGAGGCCAAGTCCGCCTACGAGGCCGGTGCAGCCATCCTGCACATCCATGTCCGTGAGGACGACGGCACGCCCACTCAGGGCCGTGAGCGCTTCCGTGTGGTGATGGATGCCATCCGCAAGGAGCTGCCCGATGTCATCATGATCCCTTCCACCGGCGGCGCTGCCGGTATGACCCCGGAGGAGCGTCTGCAGCCCACCGAGCTGTTCCCCGAGATGGCCACTCTGGACTGCGGCACCTGCAACTTCGGCGACGAGATCTTCGACAACACCATGCCCACCATGCGTGCCTTCGGCAAGCGTATGCTGGAGAACAACATCAAGCCCGAGTACGAGTGCTTCGAGCTGGGCCACATTGACACCATCCTTGGCATGGCCAAGAAGGGTGAGGTGCCTGCCCATCCCATGCAGTTCAACTTCGTGCTGGGCGTCCACGGCTGCACTCCCGCAACCGTGGAGAATCTGGCTTTCTTCGCCAGCAAGATCCCCGCTGGCTCCACCTGGACCGTGTCCGGCGTGGGTCGTTCCGCCTGGACCATGGCTGCTGCGGCCATCGCCATGGGCGGCAACGTCCGTGTGGGCTTCGAGGATAACATCTATCTGGGCAAGGGCCAGAAGGCTGCTTCCAATGGTGAGCTGGTGGCGAAGGTCGTCCGCATCGCCAAGGAGCTGGGCCGTGAGATCGCCACTCCCGCTGAGGCTCGTGAGATCCTGAGTCTCAAGCCCCTGAAGTAAAAAACACTCTTTCATTCATACATTTATTTAGGAGGAAAAATATTATGGCAGAGCTGAAAGGCAACAAGTACGGTACTCATCGTGTAATCGAGCCCAAGGGCGTTCTGACCCAGGCTGCTTGGAAGGTCGATAACGATATGTCCAAGGTCTACTCCAACGAGATCGTCTGCGACGTGACCTCCCTGAACATCGACTCCGCTTCCTTCACTCAGATCGCTGAGGCTTGCGGCGGCGACGAGAAGAAGATCGGCGAGATGATCCTGGGCATCGTTGCCGAGCGTGGTAAGCAGCAGAATCCTGTGACCGGTTCCGGCGGTATGTTCAAGGGCGTTGTCTCCCACATCGGTGAGGATCTGAAGAAGAAGCCCGGCTTCGACCTGAAGGAAGGCGACAAGATCGTCTCTCTGGTGTCCCTGTCCATGACCCCGCTGCGCATCGACAAGATCCTGGCCATCCACAAGGATATCGACCGTGTGGACATCGAGGGCAAGGCCATCCTGTTCGAGTCCGCTCTGTATGCCAAGATGCCCGAGGATATGTCCGAGCCTCTGGCTCTGGCTGCTCTGGACGTGGCCGGCGCTCCCGCTCAGGCCCGCAAGCTGCCCCACGAGGGTGACAGCGTCCTGATTCTGGGCGCCAACGGCAAGTCCGGCGTGCTGTGCGGCTGGGAGGCCATGAAGAAGGTCGGCCCCAAGGGCAAGGTCGTGGGCGTTGTCCGTAACCCCAAGCAGGTTCCCGGTCTGCTGGAGCTGGGCGTGTACACCGACGTGATCGTCGCCGACTGCACCAAGCCCGTTGAGGTCATGGAGGCTGCTCTGGCTGCCAACGACGGCAAGGAGTATGATCTGTCCATCTGCTGCGTGAACATCGAGTCCTGCGAGATGTCCGCCATCCTGCCTGTCCGTGATGACGGCGTGGTGTACTTCTTCTCCATGGCTACCTCCTTCACCAAGGCTGCTCTGGGCGCTGAGGGTATCGGCAAGGATGTCACCATGATCATCGGCAACGGCTACACCAAGAACCACGCCAACATCACTCTGGATGTTCTGCGTGAGAATCCCAAGCTGCGCAAGCTGTTCGACGAGAAGTACTGCTAAACTGCGATGATGTGCTCTACCTACAGGGGCCTTCGGGCTCCTGTAGGTAAGCATCTTATTCGGAGCCCCCTGCCTTCGGGAGATCCGAACGCTGCGTGCGGCTTGAGGAGGCGGTACGCAGAGTTGAGGAGAAATGGAAAATGCGTGGAGCACCACGCAGGTTAAATAACGGTGTGCAGAGGTCTGGCCCGTTGAGGAGCGGGAAGGACGCTGCTGGCCGGAACAGTCGCCCGTGCGCCCAGTGCGACGGGAAAAGCTAACCGATATTTTTAATATTTGAAGGAGAAAACGAATATGAAGACTCGCAATGGTCTGTTCGCTGACGTTCCCGAAAATCTGTGGAATGACTGGCATTGGCAGGTCGCCAATCGTGCTGAGACGATTGAGGATCTGAAGAAGTACATGAACCTGACCCCCGATGAGGAGGCCGGTGTTGCCAAGACGCTGGGCAAGCTGCGTATGGCAGTTACTCCTTATTACCTGTCCCTGATCGATCTGGATGACCCGTTCGATCCCATCCGTAAGATGGCTATCCCCCGCGCTGAGGAGCTGGAGTATGCCGATTACGAGGATGCCGATCCTCTGCACGAGGATACCGACTCCCCCACTCCCGGCCTGACCCACCGCTATCCCGACCGTGTGCTGCTGCTGATCACCGACCAGTGCTCCATGTACTGCCGTCACTGCACCCGTCGTCGTTTCGCCGGCCAGAATGACTGCGAAGTGCCTATGGCTCAGATCGACAAGTGCATCGACTACGTGGCCGCTCATCCTGAGGTCCGTGACGTGCTGCTGTCCGGCGGTGACTCCCTGATGGTCTCCGACGAGACGCTGGAGTACATCATCAAGCGTGTGCGTGCCATTCCTCATGTGGAGATCGTCCGTCTGGGCTCCCGTACCCCCGTGGTGTGCCCCCAGCGTATCACTCCTGAGCTGTGCGCCATGCTGAAAAAGTATCATCCTGTGTGGCTGAACACTCACTTCAACACGCCCAAGGAGTTCACTCCCGAAGCCGCCAAGGCCTGCGCCATGCTGGCCGATGCCGGTATCCCCCTGGGTAACCAGTCCGTGCTGCTGGCCGGTGTCAACGACTGCTCTCACGTCATGATGGAGCTGGTCCACGGCCTGGTCAAGATGCGTGTGCGTCCTTACTACATCTACGCTTGCGATCCTTCCCTGGGTCTGAGCCACTTCCGTACTCCCGTGTCCAAGGGCATCGAGATCATGGAGGCTCTGCGTGGTCATACCTCCGGCTATTGCGTGCCCACCTTCGTGGTGGACGCTCCCGGCGGCGGCGGCAAGACTCCTGTCATGCCCAACTACCTGATCTCCGAGACTCCCCGCAAGGTCATCCTGCGTAACTTCGAGGGCGTTATCACCTCCTACACTCAGCCTGAGCACTATGTTCAGGATTGCCACTGCGACGTCTGCATGGGCAAGAAGAAGGCTGAGAAGACCGGTGTGGCATGGGTCGCCGAGGGCACCAAGCAGCGTTATCTGGAGCCCACCAAGCTGCTGCGTAACGAGCGTCACGTCAAGAAATAAGAGGTAAAAATATGGAAAGCAAACTCGGCTTGAATATGGAGCTGGTCAATCAGGCCCGTCAGTCTGCCGCCAAGGTGGCCGACGACGTTCAGGTCTTTATCGACCAGCACACTACGGTCACCGTTGAGCGTGCCGTCTGCCGTCTGCTGGGTATCGATGGCGTCAACGATATGGACGTCCCCATGCCCAACGTGGTGGTGGATCATCTGCTGGCAGTTTCCCTGCTCCCTGCAGGCGCTGCTTGGGCGATCGGCAATGCCATGGTAGAGACCGGCAAGGATCCTCAGGCTGTGGCTGAGGCCGTCGACAGCGGTGAGCTGGATCTGTCCAAGGTCCCCGCTCACTCTGACGAGGAGATCCGTGCCGTGATCGACCCCGTGGTTCGTGCAACGGTGGAGCGCATCAACAAAAACGTTGCCAAGCGCAACGCTTACCTGAAGGAGTGGGGCGACAGAGAAGGTCCCTACCTGTACATCATCGTGGCTACCGGTAACATCTACGAGGATATCATCCAGGCCAAGGCCGGCGCCAAGCAGGGCGCAGATATCATCGCCGTGATCCGTACCACCGGTCAGTCCCTGCTGGACTATGTGCCTTACGGCGCTACCACCGAGGGCTTCGGCGGCACCTACGCCACCCAGGAGAACTTCCGTCTGATGCGTGCGGCTCTGGACGAAGTGGGCGAGGAGCAGCACCGCTATATCCGGCTGTGCAACTACTGCTCCGGTCTGTGTATGCCTGAGATCGCTGCCATGGGCGCTCTGGAGCGTCTGGATGTCATGCTGAACGATGCTCTGTACGGCATTCTGTTCCGTGATATCAATATGCAGCGCACCATCGTGGACCAGTTCTTCTCCCGTGTTATCAACGGTTATGCCGGCGTTATCATCAACACCGGTGAGGATAACTATCTGACCACCGACGACGCTATCACCAGCGCTCACACGGTGCTGGCTTCCCAGTTCCTGAACGAAGCCTTCGCCAAGACCGCCGGTATGCGTGAGGAGCAGATGGGTCTGGGCCACGCATTTGAGATGGATCCCGCCGTGGAGGATACCTTCCTGTACGAGCTGGCTCAGGCTCAGATGGCCCGTGAGATCTTCCCCAATGCGCCGCTGAAGTATATGCCTCCCACGAAGTTCATGACCGGTAACATCTTCCGTGGCCACATCCAGGATGCCCTGTTCAACATGGTCACCATCCTGACCGGCCAGAAGCTGTGCCTGCTGGGCATGATGACCGAGGCTATCCACACTCCGTTCATGTCCGACCGTGCTCTGTCGATCGAGAATGCTCAGTATATCTTCCGTACTATGAAGGATCTGGGCAGCGAGCTGACCTATAAAGAGAACGGTATCATCCGCAACCGTGCCAACGAGGTGCTGACCAAGGCCACCGATCTGCTGAAGGAGATCGAGAAGCTGGGCCTGTTCACCACCATCGAGAAGGGTATCTTCGCCGATGTTAAGCGTCCCAAGGACGGCGGCAAGGGCTTGGCTGGTGTTGTGTTCAAGGACGACAAATACTTCAACCCCTTCGTTGAGGTCATGAAAGGTAAGGTGGCGGCAGAATGAGCAGCGGACTGTATAATACCCACAAAATCGACTTCGATACCACGCTGGACCTGACCCGCCTGAAGCCTTACGGCGATACCATGAACGACGGTAAGGTGCAGACCAGCTTCACCCTGCCCATCAAGGACGATGAGCGTGGTGAGGAGGCTGCCCGCCAGATCGCCAAGAAGATGGGTCTGGAAGAGCCCAACGTGGCCTACCACGCCCCTCTGGACAAGGAGTTCACCTTCTACGTGGTGTACGGCAGCTGTGTCCATTCCGTCAACTACGAGGATATCCACGTGATCACCGTGGAGTCCGACGTCATGAGCATGGAGGACACCAACGACTACATCCGTGAGCATATCGGCCGCAAGGTCGTTATGGTGGGTGCTTCTACCGGCACCGACGCCCACACCGTGGGCATCGACGCCATCATGAACCGTAAGGGCTTCGCCGGCCACTATGGTCTGGAGCGTTACGAGATGATCGAGGCCTACAACCTTGGCTCTCAGGTCCCCAATGAGGACTTCATCAAGAAGGCTCTGGAGCTGCACGCCGATGTTCTGCTGGTCTCCCAGACCGTTACGCAGAAGGACGTTCACATCCAGAACCTCACCAACCTCATTGAGCTTCTGGAGGCCGAGGGCCTGCGTGACAAGTTTGTCGTCTGCTGCGGTGGTCCTCGTATCACCCACGAGTTGGCTAAGGAGCTGGGCTATGATGCCGGCTTCGGTGCCGGTAAGTACGCCGACGACGTGGCTTCCTTCGCTGTGACCGAGATGGTCAAGCGGGGCATGAAGTAAATCCAACCTGTGCAGACGGTCATGGGGCATAGTCCCCATGACCGTCTGATGCGGCATAGCGCCGTTTTCCGGCATTTTTTCCTGCACGTTCTCTTGCAATTTCCGCCTACATGTGTTATGATATCAAGGTGTGATAAAATTTTGACGATTTTAGAGAACGAAAATAAACAAGGAGGAACTGAAATGGCAAAGAAACCTGTACTGACTGCCGCTGAGGCAGCAAAAATGATTCCCGATGGTGCCACCGTTATGTGCGGCGGCTTTCTGGCCTGCGGCCAGGCCCGTGCCATCGTGAAGGAGCTGGTGAAGCTGGGCACCA
>OLFV01000323.1_pt1 | contig 58079 bp, 44 predicted proteins | sample 1605551 | NCBI WGS metagenome assembly OLFV01 (sample SAMEA3888922, study PRJEB22519) | human gut metagenome | biome: human gut; feature: human-associated habitat; material: faeces | place: Denmark | collected 2011 | reverse complement strand
CTATCTTTCCATAAGATAGGCGGCGCCTCAACAATGCCAATTGAAAAAAACTTCGGTTTTTTCTTGGCATTGTCTTCGACTTGCACTATCTTTCCATAAGATAGGCGGCGCCTCAACAATGCCAATTGAAAAAAACTTCGGTTTTTTCTTGGCATTGTCTTCGACTTGCACTATCTTTCCATAAGATAGGCGGCGCCTCAACAATGCCAATTGAAAAAAACTTCGTGTTTTTCTTGGCATTGTCTTCGACTTGCACTATCTTTGCATAAGATAGGCGGCACCTCGGCCATTAAGCGAGCTTATGGCACTCGGGTTTGCACTATCTTTGCAAAAGATAGGCTACGGGCAGGAAGCATAAATCAAAAAACAAGTTTGTTGCTTTGCCCTCCGCCTCGTGTCTCTACCGATACCTGTACCAGTACACATTATTATATATATAACATTAACCAATTTATCAACAAAAACACTTATGGTAAGTAGATTTATCCTTAACGAAGTGTCTTACTTCGGTCCCGGTGCTCGCAAGGAGCTGCCTGGAGTAGTTGCCCGACTGGGTTTCACCAAAGCATTGGTAGTAACAGACAAGGGTCTGATGAAGTTTGGCGTTGCCAAGATGGTGCTCGACGTGCTCGACGAGGCTAACATTCCTTACGCTGTGTATGACGACGTAAAACCCAACCCCACTGTGACCAACGTGAAGATGGGTGTAGAAGCCCTCAAGGCTGCCCAGGCCGATTTCATCGTGGCTATCGGTGGCGGTAGTGCCATGGACACCGCTAAGGGTATCGGTATTGTAAGCAACAACCCCGAATTTGCCGACGTGGTATCGCTCGAAGGCGTGGCCGACACCAAGAAGAAGACCGTGCCTATCATCGCCCTGCCCACCACAGCAGGTACTGCTGCCGAGACGACCATCAACTACGTAATCATCGACGAAACCAAGCAGAAGAAGATGGTCTGCGTAGACCCCAACGACATTCCCTGTGTGGCTATCGTTGATGCCGAGCTGATGTACTCGCTCCCCAAGAGCCTCACCGCCGCTACCGGTATGGACGCTATGACCCACGCCATCGAAGGTCTAATCACCAAGGGTGCCTGGGAACTGAGCGATATGTTTGAAATCAAAGCCATCAATATGATCCACCGCTACCTGCCCGTAGCTGTAGAAGACCACACCAACCCCGAGGGCCGCAACGGTATGGCTGTAGCCCAGTATGTGGCTGGTATGGCTTTCTCTAACGTAGGTCTGGGTGTAGACCACGGTATGGCTCACCCCATGTCGGCTCTGCACGACGTGCCCCACGGTGTGGCTTGTGCCATCCTGCTGCCTACAGTAATGCGTTTCAACGCTCCTGCCGCTCTCGACAAGTATGTAGACATCGCCAAGGCGCTCGAGGTGTACACTCCGGGTATGACCAAGGAAGAGGCTGCCGACGCTGCATGCACCGAGATTGAGAACCTGAGCCGCCGCGTGGGCATCCCCGCCCATCTGTCTGACCTGGGTATCACCGAGGCCGACATCGACGCACTCGCCGACCAGGCTATCGCCGACGTATGTACTCCGGGCAACCCCCGCGAGGTGACACGCGACGACATTGTGGCCCTCTACAAGAGCATCTTGTAATACAAGACACTTATAATCTTCAAGGTTTACGGCATCTGTCTCCATGGCAGATGCCGTATTTTTTTGCTGGGTCAACAGGGATAAAGCATCAACGGCAACACCAGTAGCTCTGGAGGCTCTGGTGTTGCCGTTGGCTATACGTATCGGTGCCGACAGCCGGGGGCTATGCCGCGATGGCTCGCCGGCAGCCGCAGCTGGACTGTCAAAGAGGCAAGGCACTTGCTCCGTCCTTGAACTCAGCGAAGAAGGGACGGTAGTTGCCCTCGGGATTGTGGGGACGGTGGGCGTTGTGGTCGTCGATGATGGCAAAGGTGATGTAGCGGAACTTCTGGTAGAACTCTGGTTCTGAGAGCACCTCGTGGAAGAGTCGCGCCACATGGGCAGGCGGATTGCAGAAGGCTCCACAGCCCAAAGCGCCCAGCACCAGAGCATCGTGATGATGCGCAAGTCCTATGCGCAGGATGGTACGTATCTTGTCGCAGATGGCAGGCACATGGTGGGGCGCTATCAGTCCGTCGGGGGTGAGGTCGGGGCGGTTCTTGCCTGCCACAGAGATGAAGTCCATGCTCACAGGCTCTGCCATGAGGCGGTAGCCCTGGTCTTCGCTCTCACGGAAGATGGTGGCACCGGGAGTATAGATGCCGCCAAAGTGACTGTCGAGGGGATAGTGATGGGACGAAGGCGGCAGGCCATAGACCTTGGCAAGCGGCGAGAAACGGTAGAGCGAACGATAGATGTCGGTACGGCGGAAGAGCGTCTCCTCCTGGGCAGCGGCACCATTGTCTACCCCACCGCCGGGATGGTGGCGGTTGGCCATATTGAGCACGGCGGGGGTATAGCCGTCGGCCTTGAGGCGCATGGCCACGGCGAGGCAGTCGTCGTTGACCACCTCGATGCAGGTCTCGTCAGCAGTGGGCGCATCGGTCTCTATCTCGTGGTCATAGTAGACCGTGGCGTTCATCATCTCCGCTCCGTCGCCAAGCTCCACGCGCTTGCCGTCCTCGGTGGTGTAGTGGCCCTGGGTCACCAGGTCGATGGTGTTGCGATATACCTTGGTGCGCAGACCCTTAATCTGGTAGTATGCCTCACGGTCGCCGTTCTTCATACACCCCTTGAGATGGCGGTAAGACTGGAGGAAGTCGGTCTCGGCCTGCCATCCGTGGTCGGGGGTGCAGGTGGCGTGGATGACATCTACAAAGTCCTTGGGCAGTATCACGTTCTCCATGTCTATGGCTGCGGCAAAGAGGGGCGCTATCTCGCTGACAGGGAGCCCGGCTATGCCACAGGCTATGCGGGTGACCAGGAAGGTGAGCTCGCTGTGCTCGGCGGCAAAGGCAATAAACTGGTCTACATAAGGCTTGATGGTCTCGGCACCTCCCTGCATGGTGGGTATGGCATAGCTCTGTCCCTGCAGGCCTACGCCCTGGCCCCATACGGCTCCGAAGGCGTCGAGGGCGGTACGGGCTGCGCCTCCGCCATGAAAACCAGAAAGATTGCTGCCGAAAACAAAAATCTCATTATCCTCGAGTCGGGTAATGAAATGTGGGGTAAATCTGCGATTGTACATAATCAAGTCCTCCTTAATCTTTAATCACCACAAAGCTACTAAAAAATAATGAGTATCAAAACGATAATCACTTTTTTTTTGTAATTTTGCAGCCTGTAGCAAGAACAGATTATCCTATGACCAAACGCCATCCACTCCTCCCACATTATTATAAAGACTGCATCGAGGCCGGCTGCGACGAGGCTGGCCGTGGCTGCCTTGCCGGCAGTGTCTATGCCGCTGCGGTGATACTGCCTGCCGACTATGACAATCCCGACCTCAACGACTCGAAGCAGATGAGCCACAGCCGTAGGTATGCACTGCGTCAGCAGATTATGGACGACGCCGTGGCCTGGGCTGTGGGCGTGGTCACCCCGGAGGAAATAGACCAAATCAACATCCTCAACGCCAGCATCCTGGCTATGCACCGCGCCCTGGACCAGCTCGGCGTGAGACCCGAAGCCGTCATCGTCGACGGCAACCGCTTCAAGCCCTACGGCGATCTGCCCTACACCACCATCGTCAAGGGCGACGGCAAATACCAGGCCATCGCCGCCGCCAGCATCCTGGCCAAGACCTTCCGCGACGACTATATGGACGCCCTCGACGACGAATGCCCGCAGTATGGCTGGCGACGCAACAAGGGCTACCCCACCCGCGAGCACCGCGAGGCCATACGCCAGCACGGCATCACCCCCTATCACCGTCGCAGTTACAACCTCACCGGGCAGGAACTGCCCCTACCATTCGATGATTAGCCCCTCGGAGAGGCCAATTACTGACAAAATGCACGATATTTGGTAAAATATCGTGCATTTTGTTTGCCAGTATCAATAGAAAAGCGTAATTTTGTTGAGTTAATCGTAACCAACACTTTTACAAGATATGGAGAAAGTAGATAAACTGGATAAAAAGATACTGGGTATCTTATCCACCAACGCCCGTATGCCCTTCAAGGATGTGGCAGCCGAGTGCGGCGTGTCGCGTGCAGCCGTTCACCAGCGCGTACAGCATCTGATAGACAACGGAGTGATTACCGGCAGCGGTTTCTATGTCAACCCCAAGAGTCTGGGCTATACCACCTGCACCTACGTGGGCATCAACCTCGAGCGCGGAAGCATGTACAAGGAGGTAGTGTCGCGCCTGCTGTGCATACCCGAGATTGTGGAGTGTCACTTCACCACTGGCTCATACACCATGTTGCTGAAACTCTACGCCCGCGACAACGAGCAGCTCATGGACCTGCTCAACAACAAGCTGCAGACCATCCCCTGCGTGGTGTCGACAGAGACCCTCATCTCGCTCGAGCAGAGCATCAAGCGCGAGATAACCATCCAGCCCGACGAGGTCTGACCCGACAGTCCCGACAGTGGTGCCACAGCCACAGTAAGTATTAGTTTATGCCTATCTGATAATAATGGAACATTTCGATTTGGAGGCCCATCTCCAGAAGATATATACTGCCTATCCCGAGGGTGAAAGCCGTCCGGTGATAGGCATTACTGCAAATTATAGTCAGGGCGACGCCACGCTGCGCGACCGCTACTACCGTCAGGTAGAGGCTGCCGGCGGCATTCCCGTCATCATCCCGCCCATCGCCGACCGCCATATCCTCGCGGGAACGCTGGACCGCATCGACGGACTGTTGCTCACGGGTGGCGGAGACTACAACCCGCTCTGGACGGGCGAAGAGCCGCAGCCGCAGCTGGGCAACATCAACGCCGAGCGCGACCTGCCCGAACTGCTCATCACCCGCCTGGCGTTCAACCGCCAGCTACCCATGCTCGGCATCTGCCGCGGCATGCAGACACTCGCCATCGCCCTCGGCGGAAGTGTGGCGCAGCATGCCGAGATGCAGCTCAAGCACTCGCAAGACGCCGACCGACAGGAGCCCACCCACTCGGTGACCATCGGGAGGGGCTCGATGCTCAGCGCCATCTACGCTGAAGAGCGTATATATGTCAACTCGTTCCACCACCAGACGGTGACAGCCGGCGGACCCCACATGACCGTCACGGCGACAGCGACCGACGGAGTGGTAGAGGCCATAGAGAGCAGCGAGCAGAAAGGCATCATCGGCGTGCAGTGGCACCCCGAATGGCTCGGAGCCGACGGGCTGCCGCTATTCCAATGGCTCACCTGCCGGGCAAGCCTCTTCGCCGAAGCCAAGAGCGTACACCGACGCACCCTCACCCTCGACTCCCACTGCGACACGCCCATGTTCTTCCCGCAAGGGGTGGACTTCGGCACCCGCGACCCTCGCATACTCGTAGACCTGCACAAGATGACCGACGGACGGCTCGACGCCACCACCATGGTGGCGTATCTGCCCCAACCCAAGCCTGGACAGAACTTTGCCGAGATAGCCCCGCTGCCTGCCGGTTCGCCCCATGAGTATGCCGACATGATATTCGACCGCATAGACGAAATCCTCGGCGCCCATCCCGACGTCGTACGCCGCGCCAGAAACCCACAAGAACTGTGGCAGAACAAGCAAGACGGGGTGAAATCAATCATGACGGGCATCGAAAACGGTCTCGCCATCGAGCACGACCTCAGCCATCTGCGCCACTTTGCCCACCGTGGCATCGTCTATGTCACCCTCTGCCACAACGGCGACAACGACATCTGCGACTCGGCCCGCGGCACAGCCACCCATGGCGGCGTGAGCCCCTGGGGAGCAGAGGTGATAGCCGAGATGAACCGCCTGGGGCTTATGGTCGACCTCTCCCACGCTGCCGAGACCAGCTTCTACGACGCCCTCGACCTCAGCGCCACGCCCATCGTGTGCAGCCACAGCAACTGCAAGGCCCTCTGCGACGTGCCGCGCAACCTGACCGACGACCAGCTGCGTGCCCTCGCCCGCAAAGGTGGCGTGGCACAGATTACGCTGTACCACGGATTTCTGCGCAACGACGCCGAAGCCACCATCACCGACGCCGTAGCCCATCTACAACACGCCATCGACGTGATGGGCATAGACCACGTGGGCATAGGCACCGACTTCGACGGCGACGGCGGAGTGAGAGGCATAGCCGATGCCTCAGAGGCGATACTCTTCACCGAGCAGCTGCTCGCCAAGCACTTCAGCCGCGAAGACATCGCCAAGATATGGGGCGGCAACTGGCTGCGCGTGATGAACCAAGTACAACAATACAACAAAGGACAATGATGACCAGAAAAATGAAGATGATAATAGGAGGAGCGACCGCCGCCGTGGTGGTTGCCATCGCTGCCGTCGGCATGAACACCGGATGGGGACATGCCGACAGCATAGACATGGAAGAAAGTATGGACAAGATAGACCCCGTGGGTCCCGCGTTCAGCGCCGACAGTGCCTACGCCTTCACCCAGGCCCAGTGTGACTTTGGCCCAAGAGCCATGAACACCGAGGGCCATGACCGCTGCGCGCAGTGGATAGAGAAGAAGTTTGCAGAGTATGGCTGCCAGCTGGAGATACAGCAAGCCGATGTGACGGGATATGACGGCACCACGCTCAAATGCCGCAATATCATAGCCCGGTCGCATCCCGAGCGCTCCACACGCATCATGCTCTGCGCCCACTGGGACAGCCGCCCTTGGGCAGACAATGACCCCGACTCCACCAATTGGCGCAAGCCCATCCTCGCTGCCAACGACGCCGCCAGCGGTGTGGCTGTGATGCTCGAGGTGGCTCGCCTCATCCACCGCGACACCACCCTCAACATCGGAGTAGACTTCGTGTGCTTCGACGCCGAAGACTGGGGCACCCCGCAGTGGATCAACAGCGGCGACAGCGAGAGTACATGGGCGCTGGGTGCCCAGCACTTCGCCAGCCATCTCCCCGACGGCTTCGAGGTGCGCTACGCCATCCTGCTCGACATGGTAGGCGGCGAGGGAGCACGCTTCTACAAGGAGGGAATGTCAATGCAGTTTGCGCCGGAGATAGTCAAGAAGGTATGGCGGGCAGCCCGCAAGGCCGGCTATGGCAACTTCTTCCCCCGTCAGGAGGGAGGTATGGTCACCGACGACCACATCCCACTCAACCAGACGGCACGTATACCCACGATAGACATCATCCCCTTCTACCCCGACTGCGCCCAGAGCAGTTTCGGACCCACGTGGCACACGCTGAACGACAACATGGAGCACATCAGCCGCAACACCCTCAAAGCCGTGGGACAGACGATGATTCAGGTCATCTACACCGAAGAGTAAACTATCATCCACCTAAATCTATCCATTATGTTAGGAGCTATCATTGGCGACATCGTAGGGTCGCGATTCGAGTTTGAAAATGTGGCTACACCGGGCTTCAAGCTCTTCAGCCCCGACTGCAGCTACACCGATGACACCATCTGCACCATCGCCATAGCCGATGCGGCGATGAACCATCGGGAGTACAAGGACGCACTGGTAGACTGGTGCAGCCGCTATCCCGACCCCATGGGAGGCTATGGAGGGAGGTTCCTGAAGTGGCTGCAGAGCGCCGACCATCTGCCCCAGGCCTCGTATGGCAACGGTTCGGCGATGCGGGTGAGCCCGATAGGATGGCTCTACGACGACTTCCACCAGATGCAGGACGAGGCGATGAAGACGGCGCTGCCCAGCCACTGCCACAGGGAAGGCATACGCGGAGCACAGTGTGTGGCTACGCTCATCTACTGGCTGCGCACGGTGCGCATCACCAAAGATGAGGTGATAGGCACCGTCAAGCAGACTTTCGGCTACGACATCCCCGACCTCAAGGAGGTCTACAGACTCGGCAACGAGGGCCACTTCGACGCCACCTGCCAGGAGACGGTGCCGGCGGCCATCAGCTGTTTTCTCGACAGCAACAACTTCGAAGACGCCATACGCACAGCCATCCTCGCCCAGGGCGACACCGACACCAAGGGTGCCATCTGCGGCAGCATAGCCGAAGCCTACTACGAGATACCCGAAGAGATGATTACCAAAGCCTATGAATACCTGCCCGCAGATATGCTCGAAATAGTCGACCAGTTCTATACCACGCTGCAGGGCCACATCAAGCGATAAAACGCCATGGGCACCATCCGTCAAGATGGTGCCCATGGCATTATTGATAGCATAAGATTTTCTGAAGCAATGCGTGGCGGCGTCAGATTTGCCCGCTCTCTACCTGGCGCACGATGCGCTCGGTGAAACGGTCTACTCCCTCAGGCTCGTAGCCCTTGCGCAGACTGGCTCCGAAGACCCAGGCAAAGGCCTGATAGACGCCAGCGGGGGTGGGACCAAAGAACGACTGGATAAGATTGTAGGACGACGAGTTGCACTCACGGTAAATCAGTTTGATGAGCAGTTTGCCCTGCTGGTAGGTAAGCCGCTTCATGCGGGGAGTATACTCGGCCTTGATGCCCTTCTCCACGAGTTTCAGGTGGCGGTCGCGCGCTTCCTTGTTGGGCAATGTCTGCAGATAGTCATAGGTCTCGAGGATGATGCCACGACATTCCTTGGCTATAGGCAGCACCTTTTTCACGTTATAGACCAGTCTGTTGTACGCCATCATCTGCCGCTCGTTCTTGAAGACGGGCTTGGGATATACATAGATGTTATTGAGCTCGACATACTGCACCGAGTCGCGGCCCAGCAGCACCTTGCCCACCTTGACCATAGGCACAAATGTGGGGTTGTCCATGTCCACCTGTCGGTCTTCAGGATTTATGCCCGCCCGCTTAGCGGTCTGAGCGTCAGCAGTTATCGCCGCCACCATCAGGCACACCATACCTATGATACGATACATCTTCATCATGACCGCAAAAGTAGTGATATTTATCCGAAGTCTCAAAAAAATTGTGTTATAATTTGCTGTCCGGCTGCAAAAAGTCGCGCCAACGGCAGCCATCATCCTGCTGCGCCCATCTCTGGTCGCCATTCCTTCCCAGACTCTCATCGCCATCAGCCGGCTTGTCGCGGCGACGGTAAGGGAGGACAACAAAAATCCCCGAGTCAGGGTAGGATTCTCATCCTTCGCCTTCCTCGGGGACTCTTGGGTCTCAGTGAGGTTAGTCTGCCTCTCTTCCTATGTCATCCATGATGCCTGACCGGCAGCGTCGCCTCCTGTGTCATCATTCGCCGTTATTGGCGTCCTGGCTGTTCTCTGCCGTCTCTGCCTCGTCATGGCTGTACTCGCCCATCTGATTGATGGATGCAAGTTGGCTCAATCGGGCATTGATACTGCCACCAGTGGCTCGCGCCCGCAACTTGTAACCGGTGATATGGGTGCGGGCATTAAATTCCTCCTTGGTGTTGGCAGGCTTGCTCTCAATTCCTACCGAGAAGATGGCAAGGTTGTCGAGCTTCACGGCATTGCCCTCGAGCACAAGTTCCTTGATACATCCCACCATATCGTTCAGCACACCGCAGATTACACCTTTGGAGTAAGGGGTGCCATGGTCAGACATGTGAGCGGCCAATTCGTCAAGGCCCATAGTGCCGTCGAGATTCATGTGGGCATACCAGTTGCCCTTGTGCTGCGCATTGCTGCGATTGTCTTGATACAATTTGTACTTCAACATAATGATTGATTTTTGTTAGTTTGACATTGTGTTTGTGTGTTCGCTTGTTGTCATCCGTTCCGGTACTTTTGACAATGCAAAGGTAGTCACGCACTTCGTCGATACCAAATCTGCGCACGCCATAACCTGCAAAATTCTGTTAACAGCCACCGCCATTCCTGCCAACTTTAGTTAACGCCATCGCCACAGTCATCTCTAACGCCCTGTAGTACACCCCTTCCGAGCCCGTCGCCATCTCCACCGCCGTCACGACCGCTTTCACCCCCATCTGGGCCACCATTACACCTATTATTATATATAGGGGCTGACAGGAGACCATCATCCGATGACACCAACCTAAAGACGGGAAGCACAAGGATAGACACAATAAACCCCGAAGATACGACTATCAGAGTCGCGTTCTTCGGGGCCTTTATCCGTATGGCTTTACTTCTGCACAAACACCTTGCGCGTAGTGCCGTCACTTAGTTTTTCTATATTGATTCCGCTCACGGGAGCAGAGACACGCCGCCCGTCGGGAGTATAGCGCTCTACGACTTTGACATCGCGCTTGCCGTCGACGCCCACGATTTCTGTCGAGCTGCCATTGGAGAGAATGAGTTGCACGCAAGCGGCATATGGAAGCTCGTTAGAGCTTAACCGATATAGCTTATAGCCTTCGTCTTTTATCAACTCACCCCAAACCAGAAAGCCGTTGGCCGTATCAACGGTAAGACCCACTGTGACATCGTTATCATTAGTAGGATTATTTTCAATAGGACTAAAATTTATCGGCTTAAACGTATATCCGAAGATTATATGTCCGGGCTCCTTAGGAATGACATAATTCCATGTACATTCCACCTCGTTGAACACGTAGGACAGAGGTTCTGTCATATAGTCCTTGACAATTGATTCTCCTATCAATTCGTACCCATATCCGTATGATTCATAGGCTACGACGTAGGGGGGAATTACCCAAGGTCGAACCCACCGCGAATGATATACCCACTATTTTGTAACCGGCATAGGGCTTGAGCATCTCGGGAGTGAGGTGTCCCAAGACCCGGGCATCCAAGTTATTTCCGATGCATATTTTCATATAGGGAGAGTCGGCACCCTTGACAAAGAGATGTTTCTGCTTGGACAGATAGCTATCATCATCCATAGCCTTGCATACTGGTGCCGACTGGATACGCTGAGTCTTAAATAGCGCGGGGTCGATGTCCACTATCTCCGAATCAATCCTTTTGGGCAGCTCTTTGTGCGACTTGCAAACGGTCTGCGCTCCGGCTGTCAACGATACCAATGTAATGAATACTAACGTGAGTAAATTTCTTTTCATATAGACTAACTTTTTATGTATACTTGTGCATGGTTGTCTCATAAACATACCCCCCAAACACACTTTTGACGGCGCAAAGGTACACAAATTATCAGTAAACATGGGTAGAAATAAGAGATTTATTGCGATTATACAAAGAAATATGGAGAAAGCGATGCGCCATGTACGCCCACCCATCACCTTCACTCCTATTATCATATATAAGGGCTGCCACATGGCTGTCTGCCGACCTTCCGATGACATCAACAGAAAGACATGGAGAACAAGTATGGACACAATAAACCCCGAAGATACGACCATCAGTGTCGCGTTCTTCAGGGCCTTTATCCGTATAGCTTTACTTCTGCACAAACACCTTACGCGTAGTGCCGTCGCTTAGTTTTTCTATATTGATGCCGTTCACAGGGGCAGAGACTCGCCGCCCGTCGGGAGTATAGCGTTCTACAACTTTGACGTCGCGCTTGCCGTCAACACCCACGATTTCTGTCGTGCTGCCATTAGAGAGGATGAGTTGCACGCAAGCGGCATAAGGGAACTTGGCGCTACTCACCGTATAGATGCCACGACCATAGGCTGCATTGAGGGTACCCAGTACCAGATATCCGTTGGCCGTATCAGTGGTCTTGCCCAGGAAGATAGGTTTGTCGGCATTAGTACCAGTGGCCGACTGGGTATAGCCATATCCGAAGAGAATGTCCTTGGGCTCCTTGGGAATGACATAAGTCTGTGTACATCCCACCTCATTGAGCACGATGCCATTGGTGGCATTGGTCACATCATAACTCTCGATGTTTCCACCAGCTACAGTATGGTATCCATCAGTACGGCGCTCCATCGCTATGATACTGGGAACGGAGCCCAAGTCTGAAGCCACTATAAATGCGATACCCACAATGCTATAATCGGCATAGGGTTTGAGTTTATCGGCGGTAATACGGCCAAAGACCGCATTAGAGCCAGGAGCTTCGGGGAAGCCGTCGGCACCAAAGGGGACATCGGCGCCATTGACGAAGAGATACTCCAAACGGAACCTGCGTACCGCCCTCACCCTCGGCTTTGCACATAGGTGCCGCCACGGAAATCTGAGCTGCAGATAGAGAATGGTCAATCGTCCCGTTGCCCGAAACGACATGCACGGGTTGCCCCTTGAGCGACTCGTAGACGGTCTGCGCATTGGCTGTCAATGATACCAATGTGATTAATACCAACGTAAGTAGATGTTTTTTCATATAGATGAGTTTTAATGAATAATCTTGCATCTTTGTTGCAGGCAAGTGCCCAAAAACGGGCATTTTTCAGCGTAAAGATACACAAATAATGCGTAAACGTTGGAAAAATCACGAAAAATATTGCGCCACTCAAAAAAAATAAGGAAAAAACGATACACAATATAAAAATATTCATTATTTTTGTGGCAAATTAATGCGACAACACGCCTTCTGAGCCATCCTGTATCTATGCTATGCACCCTGACTAAGGAGGGCACTGAAAAAGTCCCCTTTTTTTATGACCAAAACGGAAAATGCTTACGATTTGTAACTTCTCTTTCTGCAAATCGCCTAAAATAAGGCTAAAATAGACAGATAATAAAGGGTAAAACAGCTATTTCTCCGTCATCAACTTTCAATTTGATAGTGTGTTTTAGTTTTTCAGTGCCCTCACTAAGAGGTATGTTAACCACGGAGAGAGATAATTAACTTACATAATACATGCTTATGCAACACAATTTGTACCTTTTGGGTATGGTGGCAGCCAGCATTCTCGCTGTTGCACCTACCGATGCGTTTGCCCAGGCCAAAGCAGGCGAACAGACTCCAGTAACCGTCAATGTGACTACTGCTGGAACCCTCAACACACTGGTCACCTCTGACCAGAAGTTTACCACAACCTCACTTGTCGTCAAGGGCGACCTCAACGGAGCCGACATACTGTTTCTCCGCGAGATGGCTGGCAGTGACAAGAAGGGCGTAGCCACCGAAGGCAAACTCGAAGTGCTCGACCTGACCGAAGCCAACTTTGTGGCTGGCGGCGGAGACTACTACGACAAGAGCTTCACCGAGAAGGGCTCACCCGCCGATGCCACTGTAGGCTCCTACTGCTTTGCCGGTACCATATTAAAAGAGGTAAAACTCCCCAACTCTGTTACCAAGATTAAGGACAGTGCCTTCGAGAAGTGCGCCGCTCTTACCAGTGTTACCTTCTCCAAGGATGTGACAGAGGTTGGCGCCAGCGCTTTCAGCGGATGCACCTCACTCAAATCATTCGAGTTCCCCAAGGTCAAGATAGTTTCTGCCTTCGTTCTTTCGGGCTGTACCGCTCTGACCAAGGTTGTCATCCCCGAGACAGTGACCGACCTCAAGGGCAACATCTTCAAGAACTGCTCTGCTCTCACCGAGATTCACATCGCTGCTGCCAACGTTCCCTCGATAAATTATCCTGCCTTCAGCGGCATCACCCAGAGTGACATCACCCTGTATGTACCCGACGAGAGTCTGAGTATGACCCCACCGTCAATCCTGGAGAGCCCGGTACTACCGAGGTAGTACGCTCTGTAGAACTCACCGCAGCTGGCACACTCTCTACGACCATCGATGCAGCTGAGAAACTCACCATCACCTCGCTTACCATCAAGGGCGACATCAACGGTGACGACCTGCTCTACATCCGCGAGATGGCTGGCCGCGACATCAAGAGCGACCCCACCAGCGGCAAGCTCGAAATACTCGACCTGACCGACGCCAACTTCGTAGCCGGAGGTGGTAACTTCTATGAGAAAGACAAGTGGAACAAGGCTGCCGCTGCAGAGAACACCGTGCAGAGCCACTGCTTTGAGATGACCACACTGAAGGAAATCAAGCTGCCAAAGTCGCTGCGCGCCATCAAGAGCGAGTCGTTCAAGCAGTCCAACAAGCTGACCGCCATCACCATCCCCGAAGAGGTTACCGAGGTGGGCGACAACGCATTCGAAGGCTGCTCGTCACTCGTCACTTTCGACTTCCCCAAAGTAACAAAGATTGCCGGCTCAGTACTCGCCAACTGTACTGCACTGACCAAGATAACCATCCCCGCTACTGTTACCGAACTGAGCTACGGCATGTTCAGCGGCTGTTCATCAGTTACCGAGATACATATCGCTGCTACCACTCTGCCCAACAAGGGGTGGAAGCCTTTCGACGGCATCGACCAGCGAAACATCACTCTCTATGTGCCCGCAGGCTGTGTAGATATGTATAAGGCCGATACCGACTGGGGTCTCTTCAAGGAAATCAAGGAAGAGGGCGGCACCACCACTCCCGAGACTGGTGTCAAGACCATCGATGTCAAGACCGCCGGCACCCTGTCTACTCTCGTAGGCGCAGACAAGTTCAACCTGACCGAAATCAAGGTTACTGGCGACATCAACAGTTCCGACATTCTCTGCCTCCGCGAGATGGCTGGACGTGACAAGATGAATGTTGAGACATCGGGCAAGCTCGTCAGCCTCGACCTCTCTGGTGCCAACATTGTGGCAGGTGGAGACAGCTACTACAAAAACTCTACCACCAATCTCGAGTTCACTACTACCGCCAATATCATCAGCGAGTATATGTTTGACCACTGCAAGCTGGAGTCTTTCGTATTCCCCGCTACAGCTACAGCCATCGAGGGTGGAGCATTCGGTTCTTGCTACAACCTCAAGGGCACTCTGACTATCCCCGACAACATCACCCGCATCGGTAACTATGCTTTCGAGGCTTGCGTGTCTCTTGAGCACGTCGTGCTGCCTGCCGCTCTGAAGTATGAGAGCTTCTCCAAGCCAGATCTCGGATCCAATGTATTCTCTGGCTGCCATGCCCTGAAGGACATCGTCATCCCCGAAGGTGTGACCCGTATCAGAACCAACGCCTTCAGAGACTGCTTCGAACTTACCAAGGTGACCCTCCCCACAACAGTGACCTACATCGACGGCGACGTTTTCAAAGGCTGCAAGAAGCTGGCCCACATCTTCGCCAAGAGAGAAAAGGCACCAACAGCCAGCTATGGTACTTTCGAAGACGGCATCTATCCCACATGTACAGTGCATGTTCCTGCTGGCTCAGTCGGCAACTACAAGGGCGCGTCCTACTGGGAGAATTTCACCAATATCGTAGAAGGCACCGTTGATGGCATCGGCAATATTGAAGCAGGACATACATCCAAGGTTGCCGACGGCATCTACACCCTGAACGGTGTCAAGGTGTCTGAAAGCAATCTGGCTCCTGGCATCTACATCGTAAGAAAGAACGGTGTAAGCATGAAGTTTGTCAAGAGATAAACCAACCAACAATACATCAAAGGATGCGTCACTCAAGTTGTGGCGCATCCTTTTTCACTTTAACTCAACAACAATTATAAAACAGACCCTCTTACTCCTCTTGGCCTTTCTCTTCACAGGCCTTTCTGCATTTGCCGATGAAGACACACGCAAAGACCCCGAGCTCTCGTTCTATAGTTCTTCTGTCGGCATCCTCGCCGGCACGGCTCTCGAAGCCCCATTGCGTAACCCCCACGGACTGATGCCCATAGTCTACACCTCATCAGACAAGTCCATCTGCCAGGTGGATGAGAGTGGTAAGATAAGCACGGCACTCGTCGAGACCACCACCACGGTGACTGTGACCGCCTCGTTTGCCGGCAACGACGAATACCGCCCCGGCACAGCCACCCTCGAGGTAGGCATCATTCCCCGCTCGCCGCTCAAGATTCCCGAGATGACTCCTATGGGCGGCACCTTTGACCACGCCGTAGAGGTACAGGTCACCACCGATGACGCTGCCGCCACGGAGATATGGTACTCCACCGTGGCCAAGAGCGCCGAAGAGTTCAAGAACAGCGACACCAACACCAGTTACATGATAACTGGGCAGACTGGAACCATCCGTATCGACCGCTCCTGCAAGCTCTATGTGATGACGCGCGGCAGAGGCACCAAAAGCCCCGTGATAGAAGCCGACTTCACCATCAGCATGCCGCTCAAGGCCGACTTCACTACCGACAAGTCGGTGATGGCAGACTACGCCCAGTATTTCGAGTCCTGCAAGGACCTCGCCAATTGGACGGTACCCAGCGAGTGGCACATAGACGATATGAAGTTCGATGAGGTCAGAGACGGCGACAAGAAATCTATCGCCATTACCTACGCAGCCGGAGACGGCGCCGCACCGCTCACCTCGCCCGTTTTCGACATCAAAGAGGGGCAACGTCTGGAATTCTACGCTTACTTCAAGACCAAAAATTTGAACTGGGCGCCATGGACGATTGACGTTACCGATTTTACCACAGGACAGACAACCACCCTGTTTAACATCTATCGCTGGACGTTGGAAAACAACTTTGTCTCCGACGACATCATGCAGTGGAAGAAGATAGACATAGACCTCGCCGCCTATGCTTGACACAAAGTGCAGATAGTGCTCAACTACAACTTTGACGGTGAGAACCTGGCCATCGACGCCTTCCGTCTGGTACGCGACAACCCCGAGGCTGCCACACGCATCACAGCCTCCGTCGACGAGCCTATCACCTTCATCAGCCGTTGCCAGGGCGAGCCCACCAAGACGATATGGACGCTCCCTGGCAGCGAGAACAACGAGTATGCCGGCAACAGCGTCACAGTGACTTACCCCAAAGAGGGCATCTACGACGTCACCCTTACCATCAGTCGCAAGAGCGAGAAGGATGTGAAGGAAATCAAGCAGTTTGTCGAAATCATCGGTAAGGCACCCACCTCAGCCTTTGCCATCACCTCCGACACCTACACCACTGCAGCCGACATGGCATTTGTTCCCGCCGGAGTACCCGTACAGTTCACCGACAAGAGCGAGGGGGCGCCCACCTCTTGGGAATGGAAGTTCACCAGCGACAGCGAGACCTTGACCAGCACCGAGCAGAACCCCACCGTTACCTTTACCAAGGAAGGTCGCTATGATGTGACTCTCACCACTGCCAATGCCATCGGCTCCAATCAGGCATACAAGGCGGAGTGCCTGCAGGTTGGCGGCGAAATGATGATATGGAACATCACCGAGCAGGAGATAGACAATCTCAAACCCATCAGCTACGACAGCTTTGGCTTCTATGCTGGCAGCAATATGTTCGGCCTCGACCGCTTTGCCGAGAAATATCCTGCACCATTGGCCGATGCTACCGTGAAGACCGTCGACGCCTACTTCGCCTCAACCAAGACTCGTGAACCCGACGCCGCCATCGAGCTGGCGATATACGATATGGCTGCCGATGGCGGACCTGGCAAGGTGCTCGCCAAGACATCGCTCAAAGCAAGCGAGCTCAAGAGCAATGCCTCCGAATACGTACAGACCACCTTCGAGTTTGCCGAACCTGTAGCCATCGCAAAAGGCAAACCTTTCTTCGTGGCCATTGGCCCATTCCCCTATCAGGGTGTCAGCAGCTATGAGGACCAGATAGCCCTCTACTGCGTGACCCGCAACCAGGGAGGACTCTGCGCCACATGGGATCTGGCACAGTATTCAGACCGATGGATAGCCAACGTCTCAGGCTATTGCTCTATGGCGATGGGCCCAGTGGTCAACTACACATCTGTAGCCAACGGCATAGACAATACTGTAGCCCCCGGCAACACCAAGCATGAGATAAGGGCCATCTATAACCTCTGCGGCCAACAGGTGACCACTCCCGAAAGCCACCAGATTTACATCGTGCGCTATTCCGACGGCACAAGTCGCAAGATTATGTGGAAATAAAGAAAAATAGCAGATTGACATTGTCCGCCTAACCGTCGCGGACATAACCATGATTAGGGCTGGAATTCTCGCAAGAGGACTCCAGCCCTTTCTCTTTTCCTCATTGCCACTGCGGCACTAAGACATATCTTACATCACCCCCGCTATCTTCACCTCATTCACCCTTACACCTATTATTATATATAGGGGTGGCCACATGGCTGTCTGCTGGTCGTCCCCCACCCGTCCAGAAGGCATGGAGATGGTGAAGAGTTGGCTGTCTGGCATCTCGTTGCCTGCCGTCGATTAGAAATCTTTAATGCTGGATGATAGGGTTCTAATTGTGATTGTTTCCTGTGCTTGCGCGGAAGTGGTAATTTTGCGGCATGATGATGAAACGATACATTTTAGTAAGGCTGCGACTGGCAAGGAGTAGGCTGCGCCACCGTTAGCCGCCGCAGACAGCCTCACCATTGTCGCCGCCGGCATGATCCTTGTCAACGTGCTATCTCTGCATACTATTCAAAAAAAACTCATTCAATGTCAGTTCGTTTTAATGCGTTTTGCATCGTTTTAACAGGGTATTAAAATGATGCAGAGTGGTCAAGTAAATCGAAAAGAGTTACTATCTCGACGATTACATTATGTATTATCTCCTCTTCTGATTTGCCAAATTCAGAAAGGTGCTTCTTTCCAAGCCAGACATGGTCTTTTGCGTAACCTCTCTCTCCCAACATACCTGCAACCTTGTCATCATTGGGATTATATTGAGGCGTCTTATATTTGTCTTCATAAGCCTGGCGTATGTACAAATGGCTTTTGGCTATAGTTATACCGTATTGCGCATTTTCGTTCTTTCTGATTCTCGTTCCATGCGCATAGATATAAGACGATAGTTTGCCAAGGACAGCTTGCTCTATCTGGCAGTAATCCAATTTGTCCTTTCTTTCACGTTTAACCTCATGCTTATTGTGATATGCCTGATTTTCTTTAGCACAAAAGTCTCTTAATTCGCCGATATTGATATGGTCTATGTCTTTTTTATATACATACGCAAAGAACCTGGCTATTAGTGCCTTTTCTTCCTTGGTCAAGTAAGCGGCAGGATGAGGGACGCCATAACAGGGGATGTCATTAAACTCACCCATAAGGATGCGACCCAAAACGGGATTATTGTCCTTGTCGTATCTAAACGAAAAGCCGGCAACATTTATAGAAGCCAATCGGCTAAAGGCATCTTTTCCACTTAGAAATACAATCATCTTGGGATTGCATAGTCTTATCAGTTCCAATGTCTGAGGAAAGGTCTGGGTCAATAAAGATCGGTTTAATTCTGCAGCTGTTGCTGTATTGAAGAATGTAGCATTAGCCATAACAAATCTGCTTTCATCATCCAGAACATTGGGATGACCTAAACCACTGAAATAGATTTTAAGATTTCTGAAATAATTCCATGTGTGATGCAGACTCCAGCTTGTGCAATTTCCATGTTTAGGGTTCTTACAGAAATTACCCGATACCAATTGCTCGGCTGTCATTCCCCGATGAGGGTCAATGCCCCAGTTGGGATTGGCTATCATGTCTTCATAATTACCACCAGAGCCAGGATTGATGCCGGCTATCAAGACATCAACGGAGTCGGTGCCAACAATATTGTTTAGGTCCGATTGTGAATAGAAAGCAGGGACATTATTTCTGCCCAACTCGTCAGCAATGCCATTATAAACTTTAATGGTCGCCTTGCCCCAATCCATCAACTCTTCTTTGGTCATATATGTATCGTTATTTGTTCATCATTCTATATTACGGCGTCTACAAAGCATAGCTGCCACATCTGTCACAGTTATTCAATACTCCTTTCTTTAACTAACGATTTCTATGCAACGATATTGTAAAGATAGCTCGAATTTGTTAAGACAAAGGATATACATAAGCCGATAGCGGTGCCACAGCCATTACCTTCATCACCTTCTCCACCCATGCAGCAAAGGCTGAGACCCTTGCTGTATGGGTGGAGATGGTGATTATTCTGAATGCGGGGTGGGAAATAGTGATTGCGGGGTTTGCAGTCATTATTGCGGGCTTGGCAATCACTATTTCGTGCCACGAACCCAACTTTACTGTGGGCTCCGACGGGATGAGATGGGGCTCGGGCGAGATGGGCTTGGGCTCGGACGAGATGAGATGGGGCTCGGACGAGATGGGGATGGACTCGAGCGAGATGGGGATGGTCGCTGACGAGATGGCTGTGGACTCTGGCATGACGACTGCGGGTATGGGCATGGCGGCAGCGGACTCGGGCGTATTGCCAGCGGACTCGGGCATATTGCCAGCGGGGGCTATCTTGGTCGGAGTCATGGGCGATGGAATGGGGATGGGGGCGGCGTCGGTGGCAATCGTGAGGGTGGCGACAGCGCAAATAATTGCAGCGGCAGGGTGCAATTGTTTGTAAACAAACACATTACTTAATAATAATTTTGTAACTTTGCACCAAAATAAATACAATCACAACAAATATGGAGAAGAATTTCAAGCGTACTACCGTGACTGCGGCGCTTCCTTACGCCAACGGCGGTGTGCATATCGGCCATCTCGCCGGCGTATATGTGCCTGCCGACATCTATGTAAGATATCTCAGACTGAAGAAAAAGGATGTGATATTCATCGGCGGAAGCGACGAGCACGGCGTACCCGTGACCATACGTGCCCGCAAGGAGGGCATCAGCGTGCAGGAGGTGGTAGACCGCTATCACAAGCTCATCAAGGACTCGTTTGCAGAGTTCGGCATCTCGTTCGACATCTACAGCCGCACCACCAGCAAGATACACCACAAGTTTGCATCCGACTTCTTCCGCAAGCTCTATGACGACGGAAAGCTCGAAGAGATAACCGAGGAGCAGTACTGTGACGAGGTGACCGGCGAGTTCCTCACCGACCGCAATATCGTGGGCACCTGTCCGCGCTGTGGTGCCGAGGGTGCCTACGGTGACCAGTGCGAGAAGTGCGGAGCCACGCTCTCGCCCGAGGAGCTTATCAACCCCACCAACAAGAACAACCCTGGCCACGGCCTCGTGAAGCGTCCCACCAAGAACTGGTATCTCCCGCTGGGCGACTATCAGCAGTGGCTCAAGGACTGGATACTGGAGGGACACAAGGAGTGGCGTCCCAACGTGTATGGACAGTGCAAGTCGTGGCTCGACATGGACTTGCAGCCACGCGCGATGACCCGCGACCTGGACTGGGGTATCCCCGTGCCCGTAGAGGGTGCCGATGGCAAAGTGCTCTACGTGTGGTTCGACGCGCCCATCGGCTATATCTCCAATACCAAGGAGCTCTGCGAGAGCGACCCGGCCCGCTGGGGCAACTGGGAGAAGTGGTGGAAGGACGAAGATACCCGCCTCATCCACTTCATCGGCAAGGACAACATCGTGTTCCACTGCCTCATCTTCCCCACCATGCTCAAAGCCCACGGCGGATATATCCTGCCCGACAACGTGCCTGCCAATGAGTTCCTCAATCTGGAGAACGACAAGATTTCCACCTCGCGCAACTGGGCGGTGTGGCTCCATGAGTATCTCGTCGATTTCCCCGGCAAGCAGGACGTGCTCCGCTATGTCCTCACAGCCAATGCTCCCGAGACCAAGGACAACAACTTCACCTGGAAGGACTTCCAGGAGCGCAACAACTCTGAGCTGGTGGCCATCTATGGCAACTTTGTCAACCGCGCGCTGCAGCTCACCAAGAAATACTGGGGCGGCGTGGTTCCCGCCTGTGGCGAGCTGACCGAGGTTGACCGCCAGACTATCGCCGAGTTCAAGGACGTCAAGGCCAAGGTCGAGGAGCTGCTCGACGGCTTCAAGTTCCGCGACGCACAGAAAGAGGCCATGAACCTGGCGCGTATCGGCAACCGCTATATCACCGAGTGTGAGCCCTGGAAGGTGTGGAAGACCGACCCCAAGCGTGTGGAGACCATCCTCTACGTGTGCTTGCAGCTCTGCGCCAACCTCGCCATCGCCTTCGAGCCTTTCCTGCCGTTCTCTTCCAAGAAGCTGCGCGCCATGCTCAATATGGACAGCTTCGAGTGGGAACAACTGGGCAGCATGGACATCCTCGCCGCCGGCACTCAGCTGGGAGAGGCGTCGCTGCTCTTCGAGAAGTTGGAAGACAGCGTCATCGACGCTCAGCTGCTCAAGCTCGAGAACACCAAGAAGGCCAACGAGGCTGCCAACTATGAGCCCGAGCCTATCAAGGAGAACGTGGACTTCGACACCTTTGAGAAGCTGGACATCCGCGTGGGCCTCGTCACCTCGTGCGAAAAGGTGAAGAAGTCGAAGAAGCTGCTCAAGTTCCACATCGACGACGGCACCAAGGACGGCCGCACCATCCTCAGCGGCATCGCTGCCTATTATGAAGACCCCCAGGAGCTTGTGGGCAAGCAGGTGTTGTTTGTAGCCAACTTCGCGCCACGCAAGATGATGGGCGAGGAAAGCCTGGGCATGATACTCTCGGCTGTCAACTACGACGGCACACTCTCTGTGACCACCACATCAAAGGATGTCAAGCCTGGAAGCCAGGTAGGATAAATATAGACTGTAGAGCCTCATGTGCCTTTCATTCCCTCGGGGAGACTAAGGCTCATGAGGCTTTTCGCTTACCCTGGCGCGAGCAGACGGGTCATGAGCAGAGCCCCAGCGCCGATTATCCCTACCCTGTCAGCCCTGCCAGCCGCCAGTGTGTTCACCCCGCCAGCCGTCAGCCGCCGCCCCGGTGCTCCAGTTGCTGCTCCGGAGAGACTGTATACCAACCCAAAAGTAACTATCCACTATCCGCACAACGATGAAGAGATACATCATCACCACACTTCTTGCCCTGGTAGCCATCGCGCTGCAGGCGCAGAACATCAAGGCCGTAGACCTGGGTCTGTCGGTCAAGTGGGCCGATGCCGACCTTGGCAGCGCCGACGGGGAGAGCAAGTACTACTTCCAATGGGGTGAGCCCAAGGGAGTATGGATGCAGGATTACAAGGCCTCTGCCTATCCCCCTGCCATCCAAGCCAAGCTGGACCCCAACAAGACCATATACAGAAGCCAGATAAGTAGCCAACTGGCCGAGCGAGTGGGCAAAGACAACATCCTTCTGCCCCAATACGATGCCGCCAGAGTCATTCTGCGCAGCCACTGGCGCATGCCCAACAAGGCAGACTGGACCGAACTGATAGAGAAGTGCAAGTTTGAGTGGGACAGAGTCAATGGCAGGAAGTGTATCAAGGTGACCGGCCCCAACGGCAACCACATCTTCCTCACCAACGGCGGATGGCTGGATAGCGACAACAACAAGCTGAAGAAATACTATATAGGCAAGGTGAGCTACTATTGGTCGAGCGAGGTCATGAACTATGGCTATGGCCCCGCCGAGATTATCTCCTTCTGGTGTAACAACAACCCCAAAGGCAAGATAGAGCCCCGCATCGACACATGCGACTTCCCCGCGCGCGGCATCCTTGTACGCCCCGTCTACGACGACCGCACCCCCGCCCCGCAGCCGGCTCCCCAGCCCGCACCCAAGCCACAACCCCAACCCAAGCCCGCTCCCGTGGTGACCGTCAAGGCTGTGCCCACATTCACCTGGACCACCCTCCCCGCCACCACCACGCTGACCAGCGTGAAGATATCGGTGGGCATACGCTCAAAGAGCCAGATTACCGCCACACATGTCTATGTCAACGGTCAGATGTATCGTGGCATCAAGGCAGTGACCAACGATGGCTCGGATATGCGCATCGAGCAGACCGTGCCCCTCGTCGAGGGTAGCAACATCATCAAGGTGAGCGCCACCAATGCCGACGGCACCGCCACCTCCGAGCGCACCGTAGTGCGCCAGACCACCAAGCCGGTGACAGTGACCCAGGGCAAGCGCATCGCCCTCGTCATAGGCAACTCGGCATACCCTGCCCAGCGGCTCACCAACCCGCAGAACGACGCCGCAGATATGGCTGCCAAGCTCAAGACGCTGGGCTTCGAGGTTATCCTGCTCCAGAACGGCACCAAACGGCAGATGGACGACGCCATCAACCAGCTGGGACAGCGCGCACAGGGCTACGACGCCGCCATGTTCTACTACGCCGGTCACGGCATACAGTACAAGGGCGCCAACTACCTTATCCCCATCAACGCCAATATGCACTCGGCGAGCGATGTGGAGTATGAGTGTACCGACTTGGGCCGCGTGCTCGACAAGCTCGACGAGTCGGGCTGCAAGATGAAGATTATCGCTCTCGACGCCTGCCGCAACAACCCCTTTGAGCGCAGCTGGTATCGCGGAAGCGCCGACAGGGGTCTCTCGGCTGTCAATGCGCCCGTGGGAACATTCATCTCCTACGCCACAAGCCCGGGTAGCGTGGCTGCCGACGGCCAGAACCGCAACAGTCCATACACTACAGCACTGCTGCAGACGCTCGACACACCCGGACTGTCTATCGAGACGGTGTTCAAGCGTGTCGCCGCCAGCGTGTTCACCGCCACCAACCGTCAGCAGACGCCCTGGTACTCCAGCTCGCTGTTCCAGGGAGACTTTATCTTCAACAACAAGTAGACAGACATGAGAATTACATCACTCCTCATAGCCCTGCTCTGTGCCACCGGCATGATGGCGCAGAGCGAATATGGCACCGGACTGGTCTTCGACGACGACGCCTACGCCCGCATACCGCGCCAAGCCACCCTGCTTACCCGCGACTACACCGTGCTGCCCAAGGCCTACTCTCTGAGGCGCTTCTGCCCCGTCGCCCGCAACCAGGGACAATTTGGAACCTGCACCAGTTGGGCCACATCATACGCTGCACGCACAATAGCCGACGCCATACGCAACGGGTGGACATCGCAGATAGTGATAGACCACGAGGCGTTCTCGCCCATATTCGTCTACAAGCAAATCAAGGGCAGCAACAAGCCCGGATGCAGCGACGGCACATCCATACAGGACGCCCTGGACCTGCTCACCGAGAAGGGCGCGCCCAAGTTCAGAGACTTCAACGTGCTCTGTGCCGACTACATCCCCGCAGCGCTCTTCGACAAGGCGCGGAACCACACTATAGACGACTACAACACCCTCTTCTACCCCTTCGACACCTACGATGAGAAGGTGAGGACGGTCAAGAAGGCGCTGTCGCAAGACATGCCGGTCATCATCGGTATGTCGGTGCCCAACTCGTTCTTCAAGTGCAAGGACGTGTGGGTCAAGACCGAGACCAACAATGACGGCGGCGGCCACGCCATGTGTGTGGTGGCTTACGACGACTACAAGTACGGCGGCGCCTTCCTCATCCTCAACAGCTGGGGCACCGCATGGGGCAACAACGGTTATACTTGGGTGAAGTATCGTGACTTTGCCGACAACACCCGTTATGCCTTTGAGATGTATGTGGCCAAGAGGCCCAAGCCGCAGCCACAACCCAAACCGCAGCCTCAACCCCAGCCCAAGCCGCAGCCACAGCCCAAACCGCAGCCACGCCCCCAGCCGGTCGTGCCCACATACAGACTGGCAGGCTCACTGCGCTTCCAGCTCTCCACGGGCGAGACTATGGCAGCCACGCTCAACGCTGGCATCTACCGCATGAAGTCGGCATACATCTCCGGTACCCGCTACCGCCTGTATGTCACCAACAGCGCACCCGCCTATGTCTACATCATCGGCTCGGACATCACCAACAAGGTGACGCGTGTGTTCCCGCCGACCGACAATATCAGCCCTGCCCTGCTCTACAGCTCGAGCAACATAGCCATACCCGACGAGAAGTGGTATATCGAGATGGACGACACCCGAGGCACCGACCACGTATGCGTCATCTACTCGGCCAAGCCCATAGACATCAAGGCGCTGATGGCACAGGCAGAGAGGTCGGCAGGCACCTTCAGCCAGCGCGTGCGACAGGCTCTGGGCTCGCGCGCCGTAGCAGCCTCGGCCATCACCTACACCCCCGGGCAGATAGGGTTCAAGGCTGAGAGCACCGCCACCGCAGTTCCCGTATTCATAGATATCCAACACCAATAAGCAACAACCACTTACAAGAAATGAAGAGAATAATAGCAATGGGCGCCATGCTCCTGATGGTACTCACAGCCATGGCCCAAATGGAAGACCCCGTAAAGTTTACCGCCGAAATCAAGACCGGCAAGACCGCAGAGGCAGAGATAGTGTTCAGCGGGCGCATCGAGGCCGGCTGGCATATCTACTCGACCGACCTGGGCAGCAGCGGTCCCACCGAGGCTTCGTTCCATGTCAACAAGGCCGACGGTATAGAACTCGTAGGCAAGCTCATGCCCCGCGGCAAGGAGAAGAGCCACTTCGACCAGATGTTTGGCATGAACGTGCGCTACTTTGAAGGCACCGCACAGTTTGTCCAGAAGATACGGTTTACCAAGCCGACCTACACCATCGACGCCTACCTGGAGTATGGCGTGTGCAGCGACGAGAACTGTCTGCCGCCGGGTGAGGTAGCGCTCAAGAAGAGTGGCAAGTCGCCCGCCGTGGCTGCTGCCACCGAGCCCGCAGCTGCCGAAGTGGCCGAGACTGCAGCCCCAGTCGTGGCCGACAGCACTGTGGCTCCTGCCGACAGCGCCGTGGCTCCCGTCACCGCCAGCACCGAGACCCTCTGGTGGCAACCCGTGACCGAGCAGCTCGAGGCGTTAGACAGCGAGGCCAACATAGCCAACCACTCGCTGTGGTACATCTTCATCGTAGGATTTATCGGCGGACTCCTCGCCCTCGTCATGCCCTGCATCTGGCCTATCATCCCGATGACCATCAGCTTCTTCCTCAAGCGTGCCAAGGACGACCGCCGCAAGGGCATCAAGGACGCCATGACCTACGGTCTGTCTATCGTCGTCATCTATCTGGGTCTGGGCCTGCTCATCACCGCCATCTTCGGCCCGAACAAGCTCAACGAGCTCAGCACCAGCGCCGTGTTCAACGTCATTCTGTTTCTGCTGCTGCTCGTCTTCGCCTTCTCCTTCTTCGGCTGGTTTGAAATCAAGCTGCCCGACCGTTGGGCCAACGCCGTAGACAGCAAGGCCAGCAGCACCACAGGTCTCATCTCGATATTCCTCATGGCATTCACGCTCGTGCTGGTATCATTCTCCTGCACCGCGCCCATCATAGGTCTGCTGCTGGTGCAGACTGTCACCACCGGCGACTGGCTGGCACCCACCATAGGCATGCTGGGCTTCGCCTTGGCATTGGCTCTGCCCTTCACACTCTTTGCCCTGTTCCCCTCGTGGCTCAAGTCGGCACCGAGGTCGGGCTCGTGGATGACCACCATCAAGGTCGTGTTGGGATTTGTCGAACTCGCCTTCTCGCTGAAGTTCCTCTCCGTTGCCGACCTGGCCTACGGCTGGCATCTGCTCGACCGCGAGGTGTTTCTCTCGCTGTGGATTGTCATCTTCGGAGCCATGGGCCTCTACCTCATCGGCAAGTTGAAGTTCCAGGAAGACGCTGTGGGCGGCGAGATAGACAAGCCCATGCCCGTGCCCTGCATCATGGCGGGACTCTGCGCCATAGCCTTCGCCATCTACATGGTGCCCGGACTCTGGGGAGCGCCCTGCAAGGCCATCAGCGCCTTTGCGCCACCCATCAACACCCAGGACTTCAACCTCAACACCAAGACCGTAGAAGCCCATTACCACTCCTATGAAGAGGGAATGGCGGCTGCCAAGGCACAGGGCAAGCCGGTGCTCATCGACTTTACCGGCTTCGGCTGCGTAAACTGCCGCAAGATGGAGGCTGCCGTATGGACCGACCCCACCGTGGCAGATATGCTCAACAACCAGTACGTGCTCATCTCGCTCTATGTAGATGACAAGACGCCGCTGGCAGAACCCGTCGAGGTGAGCCTCAACGGACAGCAGCGAACCCTGCGCACCGTCGGCGACAAGTGGAGCTATCTGCAGGCAAGCAAGTTTGGCGCCAACGCCCAGCCCTACTACATCGCCATCGACAACGACGGCCGTCCGCTCAACCATGCCTATGGTTTCAAGGAGGATGTAGCTGCCTATATCGACTATCTGCAGCAGGGTCTGAAGACCTATCGCCGATAGGTCCATTACCCCACCACGCATAGAGGCCCACGCCGACAGCCCCGCAATGAGGAGCATCGGCGTGGGCCTTTTATTGATATTTAACATACATCATCCCCACGGGTTGGGAATTTATATCTATCTTTGTCAAAATAACTATTTCCTACCTTATTATATATATGGGCACTTCCGACTTTACCAACCCCTACAACGAGACCAATGCCGACGCCGCCAAGCGACTCTACACCAGTGCTACGCAGAAGTACGACCTCAAGGACTATGCCGAGGCCGTAAGACTCTATGAGCAGGCGTGGCAGAAAGCCCCCTATGTGGGCACTTTCCACTATCTTGCACTCTGCTACTACCACGGTTGGGGCACGGCGAAGAACGCTATGCGGTGTCACGACCTGACGTTCCACGCCGCGCGGATGAACGATGCGCAGTCTATGTACAACCTGGCTTCGTTCTACAGCTCGGGCTTCGGATGTGAAGCCAACCCGAAGAATGCCCGCTACTGGCTGGAGCAGGCTGCCAACAAGGGCTACATCCCTGCCCGCTATACCCTCGCCGTCAAGCAGCACGCCGAAGCGCAAGCCAATCCCCCGCTGCTCCATTTCTGCTACCGCAACCTCAAGGCAGCAGCCGACAACGGCCACGAGAAGGCGCAGCGGCTGATGGCCGAATGGTTCGGACCGATGACCGAAGAAGAGTGGCAGGGCATGACGACCATAGATATGTTCAACAGAGGCTGCAACTGGACCAACGGCACCAACGGCTACAACCAGAACTACGTACTGGCGCTGCGTTGCTACTATGCCGCCGCCAGCCGCGACTACGATGGCGCCTGGTGCAACATCGGTTGGATACTGGCAGAGCAAGACCGGATGAGCGAGGCCAATGAGGCGTATCTCAAGGCTGCCAACCTGGGCAACAAAATAGCTATGGTAAACCTCGCCAACAACCTCTTCTACGGCAGAGGATGGGCAAAGGACGAAGACGGAGCCCGACAGTTTCTGCTCATGGCAAAGAGCCATGGCTACGAGGGCATCGACGAGATAATGGCCGGCTACTTCCCCGAAGACGAGGTGGCACGCCAAGCCGAGGGCATGACTCCCTACCAGATGGTAAGAAGGGGATGGACGCTCATGGAGGGACGCGACGGCGAGGCGCGCAACCTCAGGGTGGCTGCGTTGTGGTTCGACCGCGCCGCTCGCAATGGCTACGACGACGCATGGGTCTACCGAGGCAGGGCACTGACTCTGCAGGGGCTCCACGACCAGGCTTTCGCCGCCTATCGTGAAGGTGCCGACCAGGGCAATATCGACTGCATGGGCATCCTTGGACGATGCTACGCCAAAGGCCTGGGATGCGAGCAGGACAAGGGGCGTGCCATGGACTGGTGGGATATGGCGTACCACAGATTTCACCCCAGGGCGGGCAAGATGATGACCAAACTCTGTCCCGTAGCGGCTCGCAAGAGGATGGCGCAGTACATGATAGACAACATGAAGATGTGTATCGACCTGGACTTCCGCTTCGACGATGTCAATGTCAGGAAACTGGCCGACGAGCTGATAGACCACGAGGAGTATGACACTGCGCGCACGCTGCTCAGGCGCTGCGTCTCGACCATAGCCAACAACGTGGGCGGCAGCGACCTCTACGAAGACGTGCTCGTGCAGCTGGCGTGGGTTTACTTCATGGACGGCAAAGGCGACGACAACTACAACGCGCCCTATTACAACACCCGCGCAGCCCACGACATCGCGATACTCATCAGCAATGACTACAGGGGCAGCGACAGGGGCAAGGCTGAGTTCAGGCTTGCTAATATCTTCGACGAGTGCTTCGCCAACTACGAGGACTATGAGATCGGACAGCTGGAAGAGCACTTCAGCCAAGATTGGTACAACCGACGGGCATACCACTATTTTGCCATAGCGGCAGAGCATGGGTATTACTATGCCATGTTCCGCCAGGCGGTGGCGCTCATCTATGGCTTGCCGGTGGCGGAGGATTACGACAAGGCCTACGAGCTGCTCTGCCGGTGTCAGGAATATCAGCCCAGGGCGCTCGCCTTATTGGGTCTGATGCATTTTGACCCAAAATACGGCCGCCAAGACTATCAACAGGCACGCGAATACTATGAAGACATGGTCGAAGAGCTCGATATAGAGGGTAACGGCTCCCTCACGGTCAGGACGTCCATGGCCTGTGTCAATCTGGCAGACATCTACATCGGGCTAAACTCGTATGCCTACGACCGCAAGGCGCAACAGCTGCTCGAGATAGTGCGCGACTACCGCGGCTATCCACACTTTGACGCCGACGCTCTCTATGGCTACATGATAGTCCAGGGCCGATGCGACAACAGGAGATACTCCTACGACGACGGCGTCGAAATGATGCGCGGAGCCTATCGCCAGCACGACGACCGCGCAGCCAAACTGCTGCGTAAGTGTGGATTATAGGCGCGTTTTAGTTAACAATTGTTATAGCGAGATAACATTTAACTAACAAAGTTGTGCTTTTGAACCTTTTGTGCAAACTATTGCAATACTTTTGCGTGTAGAAACAACACCTAAAGCATTACAATATGAAAAGAGAAATGGTTATCTCCTCGGCACAGCCAGCAGTTGAGTTCAAGAGCATCAGCAGTAGAATCGCAGCAGCGGTACGTATGCCGCTGGTGGCACTGAGCCGCTATTATTCGATGGTTCTGGAGCGCGAAATCAACATCCGCCAGACCCTCATGCTTCTCAATGCGCAGACAGCCTTTGTCTTCGCCGTTTTTCCCGTCGACGGCCCGCTCGTTCTTCGTGCCATCTGCGCCGCATGGCTATGGCATGCCGTCAAGAAATGTCGCAACATACTTACCAACTAATCTATGATATACCTCGTAGGGCTATCCCGCCAATATCATCTTGTCACAATAGAAGCGGGATAACCCTATACGTAGCAATTATCTTTATCTCTCCCAATCCATAATGGCATCCCAGTCAGACAGGATGCCCATAATCTAATACAATGAACACCGAGGGGGCCTCGCCAGCAGTCCACACCAAGTAGGAGGAAAGCGGCGGGTGGCCCCTCGCTTTGTGTAGTGGGACAGGAGATAGAACGCCGAAGCCCCTCTCCAACTCTCCCCAAGGAGAGGGCAACCGCAGCTCTGGACTATGTAAACGCAACTCCGTTAGAGTTGTCGGGGGTGCGTACCAGCCAACATAGAAGCCCCATCCCAGCCTTCCCCAAGGGAGGGCACTGAAAAAGTCCCCTTTTTTTATGACCAAAACGGAAAATGCTTACGATTTGTAACTTCTCTTTCTGCAAATCGCCTAAAATAAGGCTAAAATAGACAGATAATAAAGGGTAAAACAGCTGTTTCTCCGTCATCAACTTTCAATTTGATCGTGGGTTTTAGTTTTTCAGTGCCCTCCCTTGGGGAAGGCTGGGATGGGGCCCGTGGTCCTCCCCTTCCCCATTGCCACAATTCCGCACGAAAAAAGGACGTACCCTGATTGAGGATACGTCCTTTTCTTATTGTGTCGGGTCATTCTCCAGGAAAGACTTGGCGTCTCTCCCGATGGAGATGACGGTCTTTTTATCTTACGGCAATCGCGCGAGACAGCTCACGGGTCTTGACTACATACACACCCTTGCTTACGGCAACGCGGGTAGAAGGCTCGGCCTTAACCTGCTGAACCAGACGACCGTCGACAGTGTAGATAGTAACATCTGCGCCAGCCATACCCTCGATTACGATGGCACCCTCGGCACCGTAGATGCGGCCCTCACCGATGGCGTTGTCGCCGATACCGGTGTTGAGAGATACCTGAGCAGTGTTGGAGAAGCTCGACTCACCTACGCTGAATACAGAGGTCACGTTGTAGCGGTAAACATCTTCGCCCGAAATCTTGTCGCTGTAAGTAGCGGCAGTGACGGGGCTCTCGTTGAGCTTGACACCGTTGCGATATACATTGTAACCCTCCAGAGTGAGGTTGGCCTTGTTAGAGGCAGGAGTACAGGTGATATCGTCGATGAGCAGCGCCAGCACATCCTTGGCATTGTAGTGGATAGCCACATACTTGGTGTCCTCGGGAAGTTGGAACTCATAGAAAGCGTAGCCGGCTTCGGGGTCGGTCTTGTAGCCTACAGGCACGTTCTCGACAGACTTGAAGAGGGTGAAGTCAGAAGGCTCCTTGCCGCTCTTGGATACCACGATGTCGAACGACTCGAGGCCGTACCTTTTGGAGAGTGACTTGGCCCAGAAAGAGATGTACTTGTTGTTAGGAGCAAGTTCGGGAAGAATGAGGTAGTCATCATTCTGAGCAGATGACCAGAAGCAGAGCGTCTTCTTGCCACTATGGGCAGCCATGATGCTAGTCTTGCTGTTGTATTTGTCGCAGTCGATAACCTGACATACCATACCCTGGCCGAGGTGAGGAATGCTCTGACCACCATCAACAGCGCCCCAGGTATAGTTTGTGGCCAGATGGTCGCAGTCGATGAGGGTATAGTCGCCGAGTGAGCCACGGTCTGTGGTGACAATCATCTCGTGAGTGGCTCTGTTTTCCTCAACCACGATACCGCCTACACTCCATGACTCGTAGCTCTCCATATCGTCGGTGCGCTCGGCATAGTACTCGGTAGTAGGAGCAGCCCAGTTGAGAGTCACATTGCCATCGGCCTTGGCAGTGGCCTTGAGGGCAGTGGGCTGGGGATACTTGGAAGGAGTAACCGCAGCTATCGCGGTCTTCTCGTTGTTGGCCTTGTTCTCGTCGTCGGCATAGACAACCTTGCACTTCACCTCGAGCTCTTCGGCGTCGAGCAGTGGAACGGTGATATCAATATTGAAGGTCTCCAGGGCATCAGCAGCCAGAGCGCTACCGTTAAGTGTGTTGACCAGTTCACCATTGACATAGCACTGCAGCTTGTATGCGCCTGCAGCCTTGAGACCGTTGTTGAATACAGAGACAGAAGCCTTGATGTCCGAACCAGCCTTGGCAGACTTGGGCAGCACGAGGCTCTGGACCGCGAGGTCATAGTCGAAGGTATTGCCCACGGTGACGTTATCTATGAAGAGAGGAGAGGCCATAGTCTTGTTGGTAGCCTCGATACCTATCTGCAGGTGGTCATAGGCCTTGTAGGCAGAGAGGTCTACGGTAGCGGCAGTCCACTTCTTAACTACTTCCTTGGGCAGAGTGGCCACGTCGGTCCATGTCAGACCGCAGTCGTTAGACACGGTAATCTTCAGGTCTGAAGATGTATCAAAGAGATAGTACCACAGCTTGATGGTGGGTCTGTTCTCGGTGCTCAGATCGATGATGGGCGTTGTGAGACGGGCGCCACCGGGGTTGCCGGCGCTATAACCTACCATACCGTTGTCGCCATCCTGAGACGATACGTTGGGAGCGAGGTCAGCTGTCAGCTGCCATACGTTGTTGCCCGATGTGGTGCTGATAAGCCAGGGCTTGGTAGACAGCCTTCTATTGGCAAACGATTCCTTGAGAGGACACTCATAGCCATAACCGAAGGCAGAGGTGTTACTGTAAGCGGGGTCGCTGGTGCCATAGTCGTTGTAGGCATAGAGCACATAGGCGAGAGAGGTCTGCAGGTCAGAGAGATTAGGAGCGTCTACATGGGTGCAGGTGGTCAGGTCTGACTTGATCTTGGTCTGTGTCTCTGCATTGTATACAGAGTAGTAGATCTGGGTGGGGTCTACGTAGCCACCGTGCTTACCTGTGGTAGGAGCCTCCCAGGTGATGATGGTCTGCGAGCCCTTCTGTACCCACTGAACCTTGGTAGGAGCACCGGGAGCATCAGGACCTACCCAGCCCTTGGCGGTAGCCAGGACACCGGCGCCATAGGTGTTATGGCATACTACGCTGTACTCGTTCTCGCCAGTGGTAGGATTGGGGTCGCTTACCTTCACCTTCAGACCTACAGCCAGTTCTGCACCGTCTATAGTGGCAATCTCTCTGCCAGTGGTAAGATTGGTTACGACAGCCTTGGAAAGACCAAACAATGGGCCATGGCTGAAGTTTTTGGTAGGACAGGTGAACTCTACCTCGCTGGTGAGTGCGCCCTTTTCGCCGGGAATCACGGTGATGTCGGTAGCAGCACCAGGACTCTTGGTGTTGATGCCGTCAGAGAGTTTGAAGTCAGAGACAGCCAGGGCACCCTGATTCTTCTCAGAGGTGACATGGAGGCCGATATAGAAGAGGCCGGTCTCGTCGGCGGTAAGCCATTCGTCTACATAGCAGCCGGTAGAGGTTACCTTCTCGTTGCAGACCTTCTTGGTCATCGAGGCAGCTGTCTTCTCCTTACCATACATTATCTCAAAGCGTTCCTGCTTGTTCAGGTCGCTTACCATAAGGGCCATGGTGAGGTGGTAGGCCTTGCCCTTCTCCAGTTTCACGATAGGAGATACCAGCCAGTCATTAGCGTCTTTGTCCTTGCTGGCGTTGTAGAACACGTTCTTGCCGTTGCTTCTCCATGTGTTGCCGTCCTCATTGGCGTCGATGGTGGTAAAGAAGCCCATGCCATTTTCACCGAGGAAGCTGTTTTCGTAAGGCAGAGCCACACCGAGGTCTTCGCCGGCGAGCACGTCGTTAGAGGTCACCGCACCACTGCTCTTCACGCCGTCGGTGGCCATGAGCACGTAGTTGTAGTTGTTCATCGCGGTGATGGTCTTGTCGGTAAACGAGGTAGTGGTGAGGTCTGAAGCTACAGTCACGTTGTCGGGCTGGCGTACCAGCGAGTACTTGATGGCTGCAGTGTTGATATATCCGCCGTTGACGCCTTCTGTGACGGCATCCCAGCTGATGGTAATCTCATTGGAACCCTCGGCCTTGACTGCCTTGAGGTTGGCAGGAGTCTTGGGAGAGTCCTGACCGATATACTTTTCGATATAGGTGGTCAGACCGCTGGCGCCGTCGAGTTTGGCACAAACGGCAAACTTGTACTTGCCGTCGGCAGGCACGGTAACGGGCACTTCGACCTCGGCACCGGGGGCGCCTTCGCCGGTCTTGTACTCTGCGTCGTTGAGGAAAAACTTGTAAGAGAGGTTTGCAGTCAGGGCTTCACCGCTCTCGGTCTTGTCGGGCATGGTGAAGATAAACTTACCAGTGAGGCTGCTCTTGTCAAACTCGGTTCTCATCTTGGCGATGAAAGCGGGCCTTTCCACTTTCTTGGCGGGCTTGGCAAACACACCAGCCCATCTGATGGCGGGGCTTGCAAAGTCGGTCACCTTGGTAGCCTTACCTGTAGTTACATCTACAGTGTACAGCGAACTCTCGTCGGCAGTGTGGGCAAACCAGTATACAGTATTGGTCGACTCGTCAAAACAGGCGTCCTGCACATCTATAGAGGGAGTCACGCCGGTAGCGCCGATAACGGTGGCTTCGGCGGTCTCCAGATTGAGCTGGCACAGATTACCATCCAGACCGATACCATACACCTTGCCACTATTGTCAGTAAAGAGGGCTACATAGCGCTGGTCAAGCACACCTCCATTGGTCTTGACACCGCTGGTCAAATCAAGCGTACACAACCTAAAGAGACTGGAATTGGCGGGATAGCATCCGTAGGTCTTACCATCCTTGGGGTTGTAAACCAGAGAGGTAGGAACGTCTGAGCCGGAGCTGAGAGTCTCGACGCGTTGCCATGTGTTGGTATCATACTTTTCCAACGTGGTAAGGAGTACTTTGGATCCCCTAATATAAGCAGACAACACGTGGTAGTAACCATCGATGTACACACCAGCCGAGGGCGTCACGCTGGAAATGCTTGCAAGAGGGGTTAGGGTCGGCGGGGTCGCCGTGGTGGTCGAATAGATACCGACCGGCTTCATGCCCGTTGAGATTCCTCCGTAGAGCGTAGTCTCTGCGGAAGCCGCAAGGGCTTTCGGTCCCGGACTTGCCATGGCAAGTCCTACCAGCATACATAGCATGCTGAGACAAGTAATGATTCTTTTCATAGACTGTAACACTTGAAAATTGTAATTAATAATAATGTGGTTCATATATGTCCACAAAAATAATCAGTTTTTCGGAAAAATTTGCAATTTTTATCAGAAAATTTTAATTTCTTTTTGGAATTTTCTAATTTATCACCAGCCCACCCGAGGCCAAAAACGGCATAACCGCCGACACATCAGCGCCTTTCGCCGTTTCCATCCAAACCAAGCAAAAACCGCCCACATTGGTTATCATAGGGGTGCATAACACGGAGATGACCGTCAATAACATGGAAATGACACTTGGAAACGTGGAGATTAGAGTTAGAAACGTGGAGATGACACTTGGAAACGTGGAGATGACAGTCGCGAATGAGGAAATAACAGATGGCGGCGTGGAAATGACGCCGGCTGGCGCGTATCGGAAGGCACGAGGGTGCGTATCGGAAGGCACGGAAGCACGCATCGGAAGGCACGGAAGCGCGTAACGGAAGGCACGAGCCGCCAAACGCAATCAGGAAAGCAATGGATGCAGTGAGTATCATCGGTTTGCATCATCACCGCGCTGCTGCGCATCATGAGCCTCATCGTGACGGTAGCCCCTACCCTCGCCATGGGCAAAAAAAATACGCTGAGACTCATCAACGAGCTTCAGCGTATCCGATATGTTTAACTACTTATTTTCTAAACGAATGAAAACCTCACAGTTTCCATTGTCATCCTGGTTAAACAATCTGTCAATCTACCTTAAAAACCTAATAACTAAAAACCTAAATCTATTACTACTAATCTAAACAATCTATTAACCTTTTGATGATGCAAAGGTACTACACTTCTGCGGTTCTGACAATAGTCTGGGGCCACTTTCTGCTGCTCGGGGCCTCTTTCTTGACATATATCATAATATGCACCATCACTGCATTTCTGCTATAGATACCGAGCGGGCATCAGTGCTTCTTCTCGAGTTCCTGCAGGTTCTCCATAGCCTTGGACTCGAGGAACTCGTAGATGCCGCAGAGGTGCTCACGCACGCGGCCATGGCCAAACTCGTAGACCTTGCTGACCAGTCCGTCGAGGAAATCACGGTCGTGGCTCACCACGATAAGGGTGCCGTCGAAATCTTGAAGCGCCTGCTTGAGGATGTCCTTGGTCTTGAGGTCCAAATGATTGGTGGGCTCGTCGAGGATAAGCAGGTTGACCGGCTCGAGCAGCAGCTTGAGGATGGCGAGGCGCGTACGCTCTCCACCCGACAACACCTTGACCTTCTTGGTAGACTCCTCGCCGCCAAACATGAAGGCACCGAGCAGGTCGCGTATCTTGCTGCGTATGTCGCCCTTGGCCACATCGTCGATGGTCTGGAACACGGTGAGGTTGTCGTCGAGCAGCGACGCCTGGTTCTGGGCAAAATAGCCTATTTGGACATTGTAGCCCAGATTGAGGTCTCCCTGGTTCTGCAGTTCGCCCATGATGCACTTCACGAGGGTCGACTTACCCTCGCCGTTGCGGCCCACAAAGGCTATCTTGTCTCCCCGCTCCACGGTGAGATTGACGCCGCTGAAGACGGTCTTGTTGCCAAACGACATAGACACATCGCTCATCTGCACGGGATAAGCGCCGCTGTGCGGACTGGGCGGGAACTTCAGGCGCAGACGGCTGGTGTCTTCCTCGTCGACCTCAATAAGCTCGAGTTTCTCAAGCATCTTGACGCGGCTCTGCACCTGCAGGGTCTTGGAGTAGGTGCCCTTGAAGCGCTCGATGAAGTCCTTGGTCTCGGCTATCATCTTCTGCTGCTCCTCATACTGCTTCATCTGCTGCTCACGGCGCTCTTTGCGCAACTCGAGATAGTGGCTATAGGTGGCGCGGTAGTCGTAGATGCGACACATGGTGACCTCGATGGTGCGCGTTGTGATGTTGTCGACAAACTTGCGGTCGTGGCTGATGACCACCACTGCCTTGGAGCTGTTGATGATAAACTGCTCGAGCCAGCCGATAGACTCGATGTCGAGGTGGTTGGTGGGCTCGTCGAGCAGCAGCACGTCGGGCGACTTGAGGAGCAGTTTGGCGAGTTCGATACGCATACGCCATCCTCCCGAAAACTCGCTGGTGGGCCGGTCGAAGTCACTGCGCTCGAAGCCGAGACCCAACAGGGTCTTCTCGACATCCTCCTCGAAGTGGGTCATGTCAATGGCATAAAACTTCTCGGAAAGCGTAGACACCGTCTCGATGAGCTGCATATACTCATCGCTCTCGTAGTCGGTGCGGGTGGAAAGGAGGTCATTGATACGGTCTATCTCTGCCTGTATCTCGTGGAGATGGGCAAATGCCTGGCAGGTCTCCTCAAACACGGTGCGGCCGTCTTCGGTCATCAGGTGCTGGGGGAGATAGGCGACGACGCAGTCTTTGGGCGCCGACACAGACCCGCGTGTGGGCTTGCGCACTCCCGCCAATATCTTGAGCAGGGTACTCTTGCCTGCGCCGTTCTTGCCCATCAGGGCGATACGGTCCTTCTCGTTAATCTGGAAGGTAATGTCCTTGAACAAGGTGGTGCCGCCGAACTCAACGGTCAGTCCATCTACTGAAATCATATTCTATTATTTTCTGGTGCGTAATGTGAAAAACGATGCAAAGTTACCTAAAAAATACTCAATCCCTATTGCATATCGCAGGAATTTGCCGTGACACAGACATAAATTGGCAGAATGGGGCAACAGTCGGGGCGCGCGAGAGAGAAACCACGGGAAACGCGAAGACAAAAAAAATACGCTGAGACTCATCAGCGAGCTTCAGCGTAATAACTTATGTTTAACTAACTTTTGTCGAAAGAATGAAAACCTCACGGCCTCCATTGTCATCCTAAGCTAAACAATCTGTCAATCTACCTTAAAAACCTAATAACTAAAAACCTAAATCTATTACTACTAACCTAAACAATCTATTAACCTTTTGACGATGCAAAGGTACAAACCTTTCGCACTTCCCACAATAGTTAGTACACTTTTATTGATGATTTTGTTGCCTTTCTTGATACAAATCAATAAAACTGTGTGCGCACACAACTGAAATATGTAACAATTCCAACAACCGCAGTTACGGTTTCATTTATTCACGAGGGTTATCATTACAATTTGAAACATAACCTTTTCGCCCGCAAACACCCTTTTAGCGCCCCCATCCAGCCCCTGAAAACCAGCCAGTACAGCCCCCACCCCATTTTGTCAAGATGTATGACTGCCAGAGGCGGTTCCTATACCTTATTATAATAATATACCTTATTATATATATAAGCGCAAGAGTGACATATATAAGCGCAAGAATGGGCGCAGGCACTTGCACCGACGCCACAATGAGAGCCCGGGACACCAGGGCTGCGGGCAGACCGGCGGCAGCCAGGGCGCGGAGGACAGAGGCGCTGTCGGGGGCGAATACTGCAAAAAACAGGGAGGCTGTGTGGGTTTTTCAGATTTTATGTTTACCTTTGCCCGATGCAGAGGTGGCTCCGGCTCCTGCCAACGTCATCTCCAAGAGCGTGGAGGTACCGACGGCGGCGGTCAGACAACTCTGCAGGCGGCCGGGACTATGCACCAGGTCACCGGGACTATGCACCATGGCGGCCGGGACTATGCGCCAGGTCGCCGGGACTATGCGCCAGGTCACTGGGGCTATGCACCATGGTCGCTGGGACTATGCACCATGGTCGCTGGGACTATGCGCCATGGTCGCTGGGACTATGCGCCATGGCGGCTGGGACTATGCACCAGGTCGCAGGGAGCAAGAACAAAGGACAAAAGATATATATAATATAATAAGGTATGCGAGTACTAATCGTCAACACGAGCGAGAGGGCTGGCGGAGCGGCTGTGGCTGCACGACGGCTGATGGAAGCGCTCAACAACAGCGGCGTAAAAGCCAAGATGCTGGTGCGCGACAAGGAGACAGAGCACATCGCGGTGTGCAGTCTGCCCAAGTCGTGGCGCCACCACTTCAATTTCCTGTGGGAAAGACTGACGATATATCTCCATCTGCGGCTCAGCCGCCGCCATCTGTGGGAGATAGATACCGCCAACGCGGGCAACGACATCACAAGGCTGCCCGAATTCAAGGAGGCAGACATCATCCATCTGCACTGGGTCAACCAGGGCATGCTCTCGCTGAAGAATATCCGCAAGATACTCGACTCGGGAAAACCGGTGGTATGGACAATGCACGACATCTGGCCCGCCACGGCGATATGCCACCTCACCCTGGGGTGTGAGCGGTTCAAGAGCCACTGCGCCCACTGCCCCTATCTGCCCGGAGACAGCAGCCACGACCTCGCCGACGCCACCTGGCGACGCAAGGAGCGCATGCTCACCGGCAGACACATCACCTTTGTAGCGTGCAGCCACTGGATGGAGAGCGAAGCGCGCCAGAGCCGGCTCCTGGAGGGACAGGAGACCTGCGCCATACCCAACCCCATCGACACCCGCCTCTTCGCCCCTGCCGACAAGGCCGAAGCCCGAAGAAGACTGGGGCTCCCCGCCGACCGAAGACTGATACTCTTTGCCTCGCAGCGCGTGACCAACGTGAACAAGGGCATGGACTATCTCATCGAGGCTTGCCGAAAATGGGAGCAGGAGCATCCGGAGATACGCGAGAACACGGGCCTCATCATCGTGGGCGGCCACGCCGAAGAGATAGCCGACCGCCTGCCGCTACAGGCTTACCCCTTAGGGTATGTCAACGACCCGCGCCGCATGGTGGATGTCTACAACGCCGCCGACGCCTTCGTGCTGCCGTCGCTCTCTGAAAACCTGCCCAACACCATCATGGAGGCGATGGCCTGCGGTGTGCCCTGCATCGGCTTCCGCGTGGGCGGCATACCCGAAGAGATAGACCACAAGGTCAACGGATATGTGGCTGAATACAAGGATGCCGACGACCTGGCTCGCGGTCTGCACTGGACGCTCGACGAGGCCGACCGCAAGACTCTGGGCGAGGAAGCCGTGAAGAAGGTGGCACAGCACTACAGCCAGCGCGCCGTCGCCGCACGCTATATCAATATCTACAACCGCCTTACAGGCAAAGACTATCTGGAAGCATGACCATAACCGTTATCACATGTACCTACAACGCCGCGCACGAACTGCCGCGGACGCTGGCGAGCGTGGAGAGCCAGGACTATGACCAAGTGGAGCATCTCATCATCGACGGCAAGTCGAAGGATGACACCATGAAACTGGTAAGGGAGTATGAAGAAAAATCGCGGGGAGCGTCTCCCCACCTGATAAGGGCCGTCTCGGAACCCGACGGCGGACTCTACGACGCGATGAACAAAGGTATCCAGATGGCTGAGGGCGACTACCTCGTATTCCTCAACGCCGGCGACACCTTCAAGGACGAGCACACGCTGCAGCGGGTGGCTCATGCGGCGCTCATGCCCGACGAGAAACCGGCGGTAATCTATGGCGACACCGACATCATCGACGACCGAGGCCACTATGTGGGCCGCCGCCGTCTGGCTCCGCCCGAGGCGCTCAGCTGGAAGTCGTTCCGCCACGGCATGCTGGTATGCCACCAGGCGTTTTACGCCCGCACCGACCTGGCCAAGGCCATCCCCTACGACCTGAAGTACCGCTACTCTGCCGATGTGGACTGGTGTATAAAAATAATGAAGTCGGCAGCAAGCTACCGACTTCCTCTTGTCAACACACATGCAGTGTTGGCTTGTTTTCTCGATGGTGGCATGACCACCACATATCATCGCCGTTCGCTCCGCGAACGTTTCAGCGTGATGTGCCACCACTACGGCGTGGCCAGCACGGTGGTGATGCATCTCTGGTTTGCCCTGCGCGGCGTCATCAGTCGTCGGCGCACTCGTTGAGGGTGTAGGCGCTGCTGCCGTCGAAGCAGTGGGTGCAGACCTTACACTTGGGAAGACCGATGGCACGGATCAGCTCTTCCACACTATTGAAGCGGAGCGAGGTAAGTCCAAGCTCCTCAGCTATAGCCGCCACCATACGCTCGTACTCGGGCGACCCGGTGGTGGCATATTTATCCAGATTCTTGTTAGCATCGCCCTCGAAGCGCTCGATGATGCGTCGGGTGATGAGTTCCATATCACTCTTGGACGAGGTAAAGTTGATAAACGGACAGCCGTAGACCAGGGGCGGACAGGCTATACGCATGTGGCACTCATTGACCTGTGCCTGGTCAAACAACACCTTGACATTGTCTCTCAACTGGGTTCCGCGCACGATGGAGTCGTCGCAGAACAGCACGCGCTTGCCCTTGAGCATAGCCACATTGGGGATGAGCTTCATCTTGGCGACCAGCGAGCGCATAGCCTGGTTGGCGGGAGTGAAGGAGCGGGGCCAGGTGGGGGTGTACTTGGCGATACAGCGCTGATAGGGCACCCGCTTGCCGGCGGCGTAGCCCATGGCCATACCCGTGCCGGAGTCGGGGATGCCGCTGCAGCAGTCTACCTCGGTATCGTCGGTGAGCGCCATCTGGTAGCCATTGTCGAAGCGCACCTTCTCGACATTCCTGCCCTCATAGGTAGAGGTGGGGAAGCCATAGTAGACCCAGAGGAAGGAGCAAATCTGCATCTTCTTGTTGGCAGGGCGTATCTGCTCGGTGCCATCGGCTGTGATGCGCACAATCTCGCCCGGACCCAGCTCGTAGCAAGGCTCGAAGCCGAGGTTGGGGAACGAGGTGGTCTCGCTCGTCACGGCGTAGGCGCCATCCTTCTTGCCGATGATGAGCGGGGTGCGCCCCCAACTGTCGCGGGCACAGATGATGCCGTCGGTGGTAAGGATGAGCATCGTGCACGAGCCCTTGACATGATGATATACTTTCTCGATGCCCTCGCGGAATGTCTTGCCCTGGATGATGTGGAGCGCCACAAGCTCGGTGGTATTGGTCTTGCCCGACGACATCTCGGCGAAGTGCATATTGTGGCTGAGCATCTCGGCCTCGAGTTGCTCCATGTTGGCAATCTTGGACACCGTGCAGATGGCAAACTGCCCCAGATGAGAGTTCATGACCAATGGCTGTGCATCGGTATCACTGATGACACCTATACCTGAACAGCAGCCTTCAAACTTATTGAGCGAAGACTCAAACTTAGAACGAAAATAAGAACTTTCGAGGTTATGGATAGAGCGGACGAAGCCCTTATCCTCACTATAGGTTGCCATACCGCCACGACGGGTACCGAGGTGTGAATTGTAGTCGGTTCCGTAGAACAAATCGGCAACGCAGCTTTTCTTGGAAATAGTTCCGAAAATGCCTCCCATAAATGATAATAATATACTAACAGTGTAATTACGCGCTACAAAGTTACGTAAAAATCTTGGGGTTGAATATATAGTTTTTGTTATTTTTTCCTACTTTTTTGTGACAAAACACCATGGCTCTCTTGCCCATGCCGGCATTTATGGGTATCTTTGCAGCGTTAACAAATCTACACCTTATTATATAATATAGAATGATACGCATCCTAAACAGTACAAAACGCATCGTCGCCACCATCGTCGCGACCGCAACATGGATTGCCGTCGCAGCCCAACCCAACATCATCTACGACAACGACGGCACCGAGCTGCTGCTGAACACCTACTGGAACGGCGCACCGCTCACGCTCGCCCACCTCGACTCGCTCACGAGTCTTGCCGCGGGCTCGCAGGTGGGCACCTACTCCATCTGCTCGGGCAGCGACTTCGTATGCTATCCCTCGCGCTACTGTCGCTACTACGGCGACGACCGCGGCCACATAGACCATGGCGGCAACACGGCGCTCTACAACAATATGCGCACCTGCTATGAAAATCTGCTCCGCATCGAGGCCGAGGGAGGCGAGTTTATGCGGTCTTCGCTGCAGCTGGCTCGGCGACACGGCATGGCGGCGATGATAGTCTACCGCATGAACGACCTCCACTTTGCCGACGCCGAGACAGACTGTCCCGTGATGTGGGCAGAATGGTGGCTCAAGCATCCCGAATACCGCATCGGCGACCACTCGCTGGGATGGCACAGTGCCGGCGCCTACGACTTTGCCCATCGCGCCGTGCGCGACCGCAAGGTGAGCATCATCGGCGAGCAACTCAGCCGCTACCGCGACGACATCGACTGGTATATGCTGGACTTCATGCGCTTCTTCTGCTACTTCAAGCGGGGCGAAGGCAAGCGCCACACGGCTGAGATGACCGATATGATGAGGCAGATAAGGCGTCGGGCAGACCGCGAGTCGTCACGCCGCAAGCAGCCAGGACGCATAAAGCTCGCCGTGAGGGTGGCGCCGTCGCTGGCAGAGAATCTGGAGAAGGGAATAGACCTACGCGAGTGGCTCGAGGAAGGCCTGATAGACCTGGTGAGCGTGGGCACCCACACGCTGATAGACCCGGCTCAGCCCATAGCCCAGATGCGCAGCGAGTTGGGCAATGCGCTCAACACACCCCTCTACGCCAGCACCGACATGATGACCTACACCGAGAACGAGCCCGTCTCGGAGGGTATGATGCGCGGCTTCTGCTCGGCTGCCCTGGACCAGGGCGCCGACGGCATCTATCTCTTCAACTACTTCTTCAACCGCTATGTGAGCGGCCACTATCAGCTGGAGCGCGGAGGGCAGGTCTGCCGCACGGCGCACCCTCGTATGCTCCACGAACTGGGTAGCCGGCAGATGCTCGAGGGTCGCAACAAGACCTACTGGCTCTCGGACGGCAAACGGCAGTACGGGCTGCGCCCCAACACACCACTACCGCTCACGCTCAAGGCCGGAGAGCGTCGCGATGTGACCATCTACGTGGGCGACCACATGGACTCTATCCGTCCGCGCGAAGTCATCGTCTTCTTCCGCACCCGTGGCGAGGCGCTGCTCAGCCTGAGCCTCAACGGCAAGCCCATGACTGCCACCCGCGCAGACTACCCTGCGCTCTACGACCGCTGCCGCAGACTGGCAGAGGGCGAGCACCAGTATGCCGTGACCATGCCTGCCGACGCCCTGCGCCACGGCGACAACACCATCACCATCACAGCCCCCGCCGGGAGCACTCCCATCACGCTGAAACGCGTGGAACTCACCCTCAACTATGGCGACGTGGAGACCCACGGGTACTTCTAACCAGCCCCAAGCCATCACCTCCCATCCGAAGGACACCCCCACGGCATCAAAAATCATCTCCACGCTGCCGGAGGCAAACGACGTAAATCCGAAGGTCATCTCGAGGATTCCAAAGGTCATCTCGAGGATTCCAAAGGTCATCTCGAGGATTCCAAAGGTCACCTCGATGAATCCGAAGGTCATCCCCATCGCCACCGCGACCATCGCTGCTGGCGCCAAGATGATGAGAAAAGCCACGAATACTGTTAAATATTCATAAATCTTCATCGTTGGGAGCGTCTCGATAATGGCTGATATAAAAATAATGTGTAATTTTGCACGCCGATTATTTCGGGGACACACTTAGAGTCACCCGTGTGAGCGTGTTAATAGTGGCGCTTTTGGCCGAGCGTCATGGTTAGTGAATCGCCTGCACATCAAGAGAAATAAAAACGTTTTTTAGTAGTAAAAATTAAAATTAAAAATGAACACTTTAAGTTACAAGACTATTTCCGTTAACAAGGAAACAGCTACCAAGGAGTGGGTCGTTATCGACGCCACCGACCAGATTGTAGGTCGTCTTTGCTCAAAGGTTGCAAAGTTGCTCCGTGGTAAGTACAAGCCAAACTTCACTCCCCACGTGGACTGTGGAGACAACGTAATCATTATCAATGCCGCTAAGGTTCGCTTCACTGGTAAGAAGGAAACTGACAAGGTTTACACCCGCTATACCGGCTATCCCGGTGGTCAGCGCTTCAACACTCCTGCCGACCTCCGTACTCGCAAGAACGGTGTCGACAAGATTGTTCGCCACGCTGTCAAGGGTATGCTCCCCAAGGGTCCTCTCGGTCGCGCACTGCTCGACAACCTCTATGTATATGAGGGCACAGAGCACAAGCACGAGGCTCAGAAGCCAAAGTCAATCGATATTAACCAGTATAAATAATAGGAACTAAAGATGGAAATGATTAATGCAATCGGTCGCCGCAAGAGCTCTGTAGCTCGTGTTTACCTCACCGAAGGTACCGGTAAGATCACAATCAACAAGAAAGATTTGAAAGATTTCTTCCCATCAGCTATCCTTCAGTATGTGGTTAAGCAGCCACTGAACCTTCTGGAAGTTGCTGAGAAGTATGATATAAAGGCCAACCTCGACGGTGGTGGTTTTACCGGCCAGAGCCAGGCTCTCCGCCTCGCTATCGCCCGTGCCCTCGTTAAGGTTAACGCCGAAGACAAGAAGGCTCTGAAGGACCAGGGTTTCCTCACTCGCGACTCTCGTGCTGTTGAGCGTAAGAAGCCAGGTCAGCCCAAGGCTCGTCGTCGCTTCCAGTTCAGTAAGCGTTAATATACTGAACCGTTTAGCATCTAAACCCATAAGACTTGCCTCTGCTGGCGATTACCTGTGGGTTGGTTCTAAGCAAAATAGAATTAAAAAAGAAAGTAAACAACTCAAAAAGAAAAAGCTATGTCAAGAACTAATTTTGACCAGTTACTCCAGGCAGGTTGCCACTTTGGCCACCTCCGTCGCAAGTGGAATCCCGCTATGGCTCCTTACATCTTCATGGAGCGCAATGGCATCCATATCATAGACCTCAACAAGACTGTTGCCAAGATCGACGAGGCAGCAGAGGCGCTGAAGGGTATCGCCAAGTCAGGCAAGAAAATCATGTTTGTCGCTACTAAAAAACAGGCAAAGGACATCGTAGCCGAGAAGGCTGCATCAGTTAACATGCCTTACGTAATCGAGCGTTGGCCCGGTGGTATGCTTACCAACTTCCCAACCATCCGCAAGGCTGTTAAGAAAATGGCAAACATCGACAAGCTGATGAACGACGGTACATTCTCTAACCTCTCTAAGCGCGAGTTGCTGCAGGTAACCCGTCAGCGTGCCAAGCTGGAGAAGAACCTCGGTTCAATCTCTGACCTGACTCGTCTGCCCTCTGCCCTCTTCGTTATCGACGTAATGAAGGAGCACATCGCAGTGAAAGAGGCTCAGCGTCTGGGCATCCCAGTATTCGCTATCGTGGATACCAACTCGGACCCCAAGGCTGTAGACTACCTGATTCCTGCCAACGACGACGCCAAGGACTCTATCGAGGTTATACTTAACGCCTGCTGCGGTGCTATCGCAGAAGGTCTCGAGGAGCGCAAGGCTGAGAAGGCTGACGAGAAGGCTGCTGCCGAGCAGGCAGAGGAAGTGGCAGAGGCTAAGCCCCGCCGCACACGCAAGGCCCGCAAGGAAGAGGCTCCCGCCGCTGAGTAATCAATAGAATCACAAACCCAAGTTTAAGAAATAACAATTATGGCTGTTACAATAGAAGATATCAAAAAGCTGCGCGCTATGACTGGCGCCGGTCTGGCTGATGTAAAGAACGCCCTGAACGAGGCTGAAGGCGATTTCGACAAGGCTAAGGAGCTCCTGCGTGAGCGTGGTCTCGCCATCGCTGCCAAGCGTTCAGACCGTGAGACATCAAATGGTTGCGTACTGGTTAAGAAGGTTGATGGCTTCGCCGCAATGGTTGCCGTGAAGTGTGAGACCGACTTCGTAGCTGCCGGTAAGGACTTTATCGCCCTCGTAGGCGAAATCCTCGACGCTGCTATCGCCGCACGCTGCACCAACCTCGACGAGGTTAAGGCGTTGAAGCTCGCCAATGGCGACGACGCTGCCACCGCCGTACAGCATCGCTCAGGTGTTACCGGTGAGAAGATGGAGCTCGATGGCTACAACTATCTCGTAGGTGACAACATCTCTGTATACGACCACATGGGCCGCCACACTCTGGCTACCATGGTACAGCTGGACAAGGACAACGAAGAGGCTGCTCACAAGGTAGCTATGCAGGTTGCAGCAATGAAGCCTGTAGCTCTCGACGAGGCTTCTGTTCCCCAGGCCGTTAAGGACGAGGAGCTCAAGGTGGCTATCCAGAAGACCAAGGAAGAGCAGGTAGAGAAGGCTGTAGTTGCCGCTATCAAGAAGGCTGGCATCAATCCTAACCTCGTAGACAGCGATGACCACATCGAGTCTAACATGAAGAAGGGATGGCTCACACAGGAGGAGGCTGACAAGGCCCGCGAAATCAAGCAGACCGTAGGCGCTGAGAAGGCTGCCAACCTGAACGAGCAGATGATCCAGAACATTGCCAAGGGCCGTATGGCCAAGTTCTTCAAGGAGAACTGCCTGGTAGACCAGGAGTTCCAGTTCGCCGACGAGGATGGCAAGATTTCAGTTAAGGACTGGCTGAAGAAGCAGGGCGATCTCAACATCGTTGCTTACAAGCGCTTCACCCTCCTGGCTGACTAATTTTCAATATAGTTAAAATCGAAATAATAATAAGGACTGTACCCCTTTCGAGGGATGCAGTCCTTTTTTAGTGCATGGCACTGGCGGGGGCAGCCGGGTGCAGCGTCGCGACGGCAGGCGTGGCCAGGGCTATTTTGCCCTGCACCAATGATTTTACCGGCTTTTGCGCAAGCACTGTCAGAATTATTGTGTAACTTTGTGTATCAATAACAAGCAATCACCTATGAACCCATCTACCCGCCCGTCAAGGACAGGCCACCACAAGGAGAAATAAAAACCTATATAGCAATGAAACGTATATCCACACTGCTGTGCATGCTGCTCTGTCTGACAGCCTTATATGCGCAGAGGGCCGACAACTATCCGCCCACCAAGAACGCCCAGGTCAAGCTGAGCGAAACCAATCTGCCCATCGTCTTCATCGACGTAGACGGCAAGATGATACTCCGCGAAGAGCGTATCACCGCAAAAATCAAAATCATAGACAACGGCACGGGCAAGACCAACTATGCCGACCTCGCAGCCCACCCCGACCAGAAGGTGGACTATGAGGGATATATCAGTCTGAAATACCGCGGCAACTCGTCGTTCAACTCGTCTGACAAGAAGCCCTACGGCTTCAAGACCATCGCCAAGCCACTGGAAGAAGGCGGCAAGAAGGTGAAGGTGAGCCTGCTGGGACTGGGCAAAGACAACGACTGGGTGCTGCTGGCACCTTTCTCTGACAAGTCGATGATACGCGACGTGCTCACCTTCGAGCTGGGGCGTCCCTACCTGGACTGGGTGCCCAGCTCGCGCCATGTCGAGGTGGTGGTAGACGGCAAATACTACGGCATCTACATCCTCACCGAGCGTCCTGGCAAGGGCAAAAACCGCCTGAACCTGCATGACCCCGGCGAGGACGGAGGCGACCTGACGGGCGACTGGCGCGTGGAGATAGACCGCGACGACGAAGACCACTACTACCGCTCCAAGTATCACCCCTATGGCCGCTACGGTACGGTGGACAACACCAAATACATCACCTACCAATACGACGACCCTGAGTATGAGGACTTTGCCGACCTGCCCGCCGGAACGGAGAAGGCCATCCAAAAGTCGATAGACGACATGGAAGACTGCTTTGCCGGCGACAACTACAAAGACCCCGTCAACGGCTATCGGAAGTATATCGACGTAACCTCGTTTATCGACTATATGCTCTCGACCGAGTTCACGTTCAACGTGGACGGCTACCGTCTGAGTTCGCACATGTACAAGTATAGCGAGACGCGCGCCAAGAACGAGGGGCTCGACAGCCGCTGGAAGTGTACGCTCTGGGACTTCAACATCGCGCTGGGCAACGCCGACTACTACAATGGCTCGCGTACCGACCTGTGGCAGTACGACATGAACAGCCGCGAGACCGACAACCAGCTGGTGCCGTTCTGGTGGAAAAGGCTGATAGACGACCCTGCCTATCAAACCGACCTGAAGGCCCGCTGGGCGGAGTATCGCGAGGGTCAGTATGCCGACAACCGCATCAACGCCAAGATAGACTCGCTCGCCACGCTGCTCACCTCGGGAGGCGCGATGGAGCGCAACGAGGCAGCCTGGGGCATGTTTGGCAGATATGTATGGCCCAACGCCTATGTGGGCTACAGCTTCAACGACGAGATAAGCTACCTGAAGCGATGGATAAAGAGCCGTCTGACATTCATGGACAAGAAACTGCTGCCGCAGGAGAAGACAGACATACGGCCCGTGACGGTGGCGTCGGGGTATAACGCCGACGTGGTGGTCGAGGCGCTGCCCGCAAGCAGCCATGCCGACAATGCCGGCGACGGTGCCGACAACACCTTCTACTCTGCCGGGCTCAAGGCGTCGGGCGGACTGCCTACAGACGGCGTCGTCAACGCCCCATCGGGAGCCAACTTCCAGTTAGGCGACTATGCCGCCAGCAACGCCCTCGTCATCAAGACGGGCGAAGGGGGCGACCTCATCTTCGGCGCTCCCATAACGACCAGCCAGCTCTACATCCTCGCCACAAGCGGCGACGGCAGCAGCAACCTGACGGCTACCCCACTCTACAGCGACGGCAGCCAGGGCGAGGGCACCGCGCTCACTGTGGCAGACTGGTCGGTAAAGAGTCTGTCAGGCGAAGAGGCCATCAGCGGACTGAGCCGCATCAACAAGCGCACGGACACCTACAGCCAGAGCTTCGCCTTCTGTCTCTTTGACCACGCCATCGGCACCGACAAGAGTCGCAAGCTCAGAGGCGTGCGTCTCACCAGCACCCGCGGAGGTCGCGCCCTGGTGATGGGTGTGGCCTACAAGGTGGTGCAGACCGTGGGCATCGATAGCCCCGCCACTGGAGAACTCAAGGCGGTGGGTTACTACACGCCCAACGGAGTGCGCATAGCACGCCCGGGCAGCGGCATCACCATCGTCAAATACAGCGACGGCAGCGTGAAGAAGATTGTGGCTGGACGCAACTGCAACAACTAATAAGAATATGTTTATAGTAATCGCATTTATATTTCTCGGCATCGGCTTGGGCTACACCGTACGCACAAGACTGGCGGCACAGGCCGGCGCCAAGGCGGTGGGCACCTGGACAGCCAGGGCCACGACATGGCTGATATGGCTCCTGCTCTTTATGCTGGGAGCCGAGGTGGGCGGCAACGAGCAGATAATCGCCGCCCTGCCCTCCCTGGGCGTAGAGGCTCTGCTGCTGGCAGTTGGCAGCGTATTGGGCTGCTGCGTGCTGGCTTGGGCACTGTGGAAGAGCGTGAAAGGAGGCCGCGCATGAAGGGCAGTCTGATTGTGGTGGGCTTCTTCATCCTCGGCCTCGTGGCAGGTCGCATGGACGCGCTGCCCGCATGGATGGCAGAAGGCGGACTGAGCTTTGTGGCGCTGTGCGGACTGCTGCTCTGTGTGGGTATGAGCATCGGCCTCAACCCCGATATGAAGAGCGATTTCAAGAGTCTCAATCCGAGGCTGGCGCTCCTGCCCATAGCCACTATCCTGGGCTCGTGGGTGGGCGCGATGGTAGCTTTCGCCATCATGCTGGGCGGAGACGGGGGCATCATCCAGCCCCGCGGACTCACAGACTGTATGGCCATAGACAGCGGATTTGCCTACTACTCGCTGTCGAGTATCTTCATCACCGAATATCGCGGTGCCGAGTTGGGTACCATCGCTCTGCTGACCAATATCATCCGTGAGATGATTACGCTGCTGATGACGCCACTGATGGCGAAGTGGTTTGGGCCGCTGGCGCCGATATCCTCAGGTGGCGCCACGACGATGGACACCACGCTGCCCATCATCACCCAGACGATAGGCCAGCGCTATGTGGCGCTGAGCATCTTCCACGGCTTTGTCACCGACTTCTCCGTGCCCTTCCTCGTGACCATGTGGTGCATGTTGGGGGCTTGAGTTTGGAGAGACTGTGGCTGAGATGGCGTCAGGAAGAGTGGCTGGCATCATGAATGAGAATATAATAAAAATCAATGAATTTGCCGATGATATGATTACACGTTGTTATCTTGAAACGACAGATGTCTGCAACCTCAATTGCGTCTTCTGCCCCAAGACCACGCGTCCAAAGCGCACGATGACGCTTGAGGAGTTTGACCTGCTGACCAGCAGGCTCGCAGGTAGGGTCAAGTTTCTGTATTTCCACCTCATGGGCGAACCTTTCCTTCATCCCCATCTGCCCCAATTTGTGGAGATGGCTCGGCAGAAAGGGTTTATCCCGGTGATTACCACCAACGGCACGCTGCTGTCGAAGCGGGAGGATATGCTCGAGGCTCTGCCCCATAAGCTGCAGATTTCCCTGCACTCGCACGAGGGTAACGGCAAGGAGGACCTCGAGCAATATATCGACGAGGTGATGACCTTCGCCAAAGAGGCAGCCCGTCGAGGCTGCATCATCGTGCTGCGGCTGTGGAACGAAGGCGGCCACAACAGCATGAACGAAGAGATTATCCGTCTGATAGCCAACCACCAACCTCGCCCGTGGGTCGAGCGAAACGATGGCTGGCGACTGGCAGAGAACCTGTATATTGAGAGCGACAATATGTTTGAATGGCCTGACCTCCAGCACGAATCCTACGCCGGCGAAGAGGTGTTCTGCTATGCTCTCCGCAACCAGATTGGCGTGCTCGTCGACGGCACCGTGGTCCCCTGCTGCCTGGACCATAACGGCGACATGCACTTGGGCAACCTCTACACCCAGAGTCTGGAGGAGATCCTCGTGTCGCCGCGCGCCCACGCCATCTATCAAGGTTTCACCAACCACACCGCCACCGAGCCCCTATGCCAGCGCTGCGGCTACTCCGCCGTGTCGAAAAGGTTTAGGAAGTAGAGGTGGGTGAGAGGGATCCATAGTTGGCGAAGGCGTAGGGGCGTCGCTATACATCATATTATTGCTGTCCGCTAAAACTTTTTGGAACATAAAGAATTAGGGCTGGATTCCTCGCTTGGAATTCAGCCCTTAGTGTTACTCCTCCCAAACAACCAAATCTCTGTCCAGGGGGATGGCGTAGCGGGAGCCACGCTCGCCGGTGACTATGTAGTTGATGGCGAGATGCTCGTCGAACTTCTCTACGAATGCCTTTCTGATTCGGGCGAGGTTCTCATTGAGCGCGTTGCCCAGCGGGTTGACGACCTTGGTTATGGTGAGGTTGAGCCGGGCCTCGTCGGTACTGGGACGCAGCTGTCGGTAGATGTTGAGCAGCTCGGTGTAATAGTCTTGCATGTGCTTGTAGATGATGCCTTCGGGATAGCGCAGGTAGAGGAAATAGATGGCTTTGGGCAGGGCACCCATCTCGATTTCCATGCCGTTGTAGTCGGGCAGAAAGATGCGATAATCGGGGGTGACAATCATGCGCGACAGGGGTTCCTGCTTGTCGATGAACTCGTGGATGGCCATGAGTGACACGCCTTCGAGCCTAAGTTTCTGGACGGTCATGCGAAGCTCGCGCAGGACATCCTCTGTAGCAATAAAGCTCTGCTTCTCGGCAGTTTCTTTCGCAGAAGCGGGCATGGCGGACTCTGCAGAAGGCTCCAGAAACTCCTGAGAAAGAAGGCACTCGGACGTATCTTCCATCGGGACGCTCGCCAGACAAGGACTGATTGGCGCCATATCTGCATCTACGCCACAGGATGCGGCAAGCCTTTGACTTATCAGATGAACCAGGGCGTCCATGGCAGCGGAAGAAACGAAGTCGACATCGGACAAGGCCACTTGCCGGAATCTGACATCACCCGCGTACCCCTCCAGCGTTGCCCCGAAGATGAGCGACGGCTTCAGACGCTTGCGCTGGTCTTCGTCTGAGATATAGGGAGCGAACGCATCGCTCCTGACCTCGCCGACCAGAGGCTGGGAAGAGAGGTAGGGCGCATAGTAACGCAGCTTGGCCTCGATGTCGTGCTCGCTGAGCAGGTAGGGCATGTAGTAGAAATCCATACCGGCACGGTCGAACTTGGCTTTCAGGCGCAGATAGACGTCGCGGATGAGGTCATTGACATCCTCATCGTAGCCATTCTCGATGAAGAACACCTGATTGGGTTCGGGGCGGAACGGCAGATTGCTGAATAGTATCGTATTAGTGTTCATTGTTATAATTGTCAGTGCGCCGGCAAGTCATCCCCGCCGGCGCCATGGGTGGCATGTCATCGATTGCCCTTCGGCTCGCTCTTGAGGATATCCTCAAGGACCTCCGGAGTGTCATCATCGGCGAAGTAATCGTCGGATTCTGCCAGCGAAGCATCAGACGCTCGCATCTCGCAGCACACCTTGTCGTAGAACCTGGTACGGCTGCGGCCCTCTTTCTCGAACATGGCGGCGGTATCTTCTACATTGGCCGAGAAGCGGAGCGCATTGCACACGCCTATCTCGCCAGCCACCTTCTCCACATCCTGGTCGGCACCGATGTAGGTGAAGGTCCACCCCATCTGACGGAGTTCCTGGACGAGCGACTTAATCTGGCGACCGTTCCAGGTGAGCGACGCATTCTCATAGCCGTCGGTGATAATAGTGACGAGCACGCGGTCGCCATGGCAGACCCGCTGCTGGAGCTCGCTGATGCAGGTGCCCATGGCGTCGTAGAGGGCTGTGCATCCGAGCAGAGGATAGTCGGCGCTTGTGATGTTGCGGGCTTCGGCGATGGGCTTGGCAGAATAGATGCGGTTGAGGAAATCATCGCCGGCACTGAACGATGCCAGCGTGACATACTGCTGCAGCTCGGGGTGGGTCTCCTGCGCCCTGCGGATGGTGGCAAGGGTCTCGTTTACGCCTGTGAGTGCCTGATTGTAGATGACTTCCATCGAGCCTGAGGCATCGAGGATGACGAGGTTGTAAATCTTCTGAGTTTCCATACTTTTGTTTTGAAAATGTTGAACTTCTTGTTGTTTGACAGTGCAAATGTAGGCAGTTTCAGCCACCTTGCCAAGAAAAAACATTTTGCAAGACTTGCAAAGCTGTGGGCTCTCGCCGCTGCGCCCTCTGCCAGGTCCAGCCCTCTCCCGTCGCTCCCCCACCCCACGCCGAGGCTGTCGGAGCGTGGGCGACCGAAGAATGGGCTGTCGGGCATAGCCGTTGGACATCAAGAGGCTTGCTATCAACCGTCGGCAAACGACCATCGTCATAGTCGCCGTCGACAAAGTTAGTGATATTTTGGATATCGCGGATGATTTCAGCAAGGTTTTTGTGGCGAAGGTGGAGAAATACGCTGCGGAGGGGGATGTCAAGTGCGATTTGCGTCGCGAAATCGTCATGGCAAAGGCTGAAACGCTGGTATCCGAATTGTATTTCCATAATTCAGACTTCGGTTTCAGGATGGAGGTATATATATAAATAGGTGTGCTGTCCATAAAAACTATTGCAATCGACATAAAATTTGGGCTGAAATTTCTCACGAGGTTTCAGCCCTTTTGGTTATCTTTGTTTTGCTAAAATAAAACATAACCATGAGCAAAGATAGTCATTTTACCGGCCAGCCGATATATTGTCAAGTGTTAAAGTTACTTGACAAGGAGAAAATTCTTCAAATAAGCCACGAAACGAAAGGAAGCGAGGCTTACGTGAAGCGTTTTGATTTTCTGCGTGAACTCGAGATAGGAATGAAGGCTGAGGCTCACAAGATCGCACATCTTGGCATGGACTATCTGGTCCGTCGCAGCACGCTTGCTGAGGCCAATATACGTCGTCTTCAAGAGTTCTTTGCGAGTGTCTATGCCTACCTTTTAGAGAAGTACGCCAAGTTTTTAGCGGACAGCAATAAAATAAAACACCTCTAAATCGACAGCCGTCGGCTGGCGATTTAGACTGGGGCAAATTCTTTTGCTTTAAGTCCTTCTTATCATGACGAAATTTTGTCAAAGACAAAGACTCTCGAAGAGCATATATTCTACATTCATCAGACAGCAAATCTAAATTGGAACAAATACACCCTTCGTGATGCGGTATTTATTTCAGGAATCCATGCTCATAAACCTTAGGCCGTATTTTTTCAGCTAAACGCCTATGTGCCATACGCAAGACAGAGTAGAGTTTTGTATAGATTCCGTCTTCGCTTGTGGTATTCATAACCTCCTTACCTTTTTTGTCCACCTTAGTACCTTGGAAATATTTCCTTATATCGTAGTATGACGCATTTAAGTCGGCGTTAGGTTGCTGATAGTAATAACTCCACAATTCACGCCCTGCATCAAACACAGCTTGAGCTTCGGGAGAGAAACGTAAAGGTTCACAGTCTTGCTGAATATCGAACAACTCCGTCTGAATTATTGTTGGCCTTCTTTTGCCAGAGATATAGTCTACGAGAAAGTGGTTTGGCAATTCATCCGTAATTCCAAGTTCAGTTTCAGTAAAAGGTTGCCAGTGGTTTGGTCCGTCACTTGAACGTATATTATTCTTGTTGCTGAATATTGTATATGCGAGACAGTCTGTCTTGAACTCATTATCTGTTCTCCATGTGTCGTAAGGATAAAGGAACTGGTCTCGATCGTTCTCCCATGTAGCCTCTTCAACCAGACGCACAGCTAAATATATGCATGACTCGATTATGTTGAATTCTGTTATCTGCCATTGATATTGGTGGTTCCATGGACGATTTGGACGTTCTATTCTTACAGTTCGTTGATTCTGAAAATCATTGGCAATACCTATAATGGTAGCTATTGACTCTTGACTGTCATCAATGAAAGAGAGAGTCCAATCGTTTATAAAACGTAATCCCTCGTAGCTCACAATCTGTTTCTGTGGTAACAATTCACCCTTGCTGTCATACACGTCTGACACAATTCCGTTGAACGGTTCAATATCTGTTGTCTTCCATACTTTGAAGCCTATAGGGAAACTGCCCTTTACATTGTCGAAAGTGTCGGCTGGAACTATGAACATAGCCTTGGGGGTAAGACAAAACATCTTTCTGAAATCCGCAAACTTAGGAGCCTGCAAGTTTTTGAGTGTGGAGAAGTCTGCAATAATTGCCCATGGAATTTCTCGGTATATTCGCGTGAGAAACTGTATGTAAAGTTCACGCTTTGCATAGCCCATTGAACTTCCAAAATTCTTTGCTACTGCAGTGTTGGCAGCCACACCGCTACGACCTTTGCCACTCCGGTTATCCCCCTCTGCATATGGTGGGTTGATGTATAACACCAATTTCTTTCTTCTCTCAGGACTATTGATGATATTCTGTAGTTCATGCGGTATCTTGCTTTTCACAAAAACTCCTTCCTTGGTAGTATAGTCAACCAATGGGTCGTTAAGAAAATCAAATTGGAAAACATGATTTCCAAATAGGTTAGCACCATTGCTCACACGCTCCTTCATGGTGTCAACGTCAGCCTGTTACAATGTTGAAGCCCATAGGTTATATCGGTTGGTCAATCCGGTCAACAAGTTTCCAGTACCAGCTGCACAGTCCCACACTACATAATCATCTTGCCAGTTTTCACCAAGTACTCTTGCTATATACTCTTGTGATTTCTCTACCCAAATCATTGGTGTAAAGTAAGAACCATGACGCTCGCGGATATCTTGCGGGCGCAAACGGTCGGCACGTTCAAGTATGTAGTCACGATATTCTGAACGCGGTGGGCGTTTGTATCTTTGCCAGAACAATTTATGCGCCATCTGCCCGTCATTAAAATCAAAATTGGCAAACAAATATGTATTATTGCCTTGAACTTTACCGGTATTCACCTTATAATGGTCTTTCTTCAACAATACCGAAAGGTTTTCCTGTAAAGTACTATTATCTTGCGACATAAGGTCTGCCAAAAAGAAATGACAGTCATAAATGCCTATCTCAGCCAAGTCTTCCCATTCTACAGCAAGTGAACCTTTCACTTCTTTCAGCCATCTACGATATATATGAGGAAAATTATTCTTGTTGACGCTTGTCTTTGAAGCACGTCTACCTGTCGTTGAGAACTTGTCTTTAATGAAAAAGCGTAGACTGTCGGCCTGTTTCTCAAAGTTAAATACAAACACATGTGTTTTCAACGTATCATGTACCATACTGTAGAGTTGATTAAACTCTTTGCTGGTATGGTCAGAAGGAACTACATTCCAATTGAAATCATTCTGCTCAAAGACACCTGAAACTTCATCGAAATGTACAAAACCTATTTTCTCTGCATCGAAAGATCCGAGATAATCGGGGGCATCAAGTTCTGTAAAACGACGGTCTTTCCCTATCGTAAGAATCAACTGTACAAATTGCTCATAGATGTTTCGTTTAACACCTCTTTTCGCTTCTGCCCAAAGATAAGTTGTGCCATTATACCCAACATAGAAATCCACTTTTCCAGGAATGTCTGTATTGTCATAACCAGCAAACCATTCTTCACGAACTTTATTTTTAAGTTCTTCTTCCTGTATCGTCTTTGTGACTTACCCTAAAAAAACTTGACACTTTTGGATGCCTAAAACAAAAGTGTAT
>OLFV01000322.1_pt1 | contig 58213 bp, 44 predicted proteins | sample 1605551 | NCBI WGS metagenome assembly OLFV01 (sample SAMEA3888922, study PRJEB22519) | human gut metagenome | biome: human gut; feature: human-associated habitat; material: faeces | place: Denmark | collected 2011 | reverse complement strand
TTGAAAGAGAATCTGTCAAGATAGTCCACAATCTTGTCTGCGTTGATGGACTCTTGTGTGGTAAAACCTTTATATTGGTTCCTTTTGGTAATCATGCCAAAGATATTAAGCCGGGCTGCCTTCTCGGATGGGATGTAAATATCCTCATTCTTGAATTGCCAGCCATATGGAACATAACCATTTGTACAAACATGGCTTTCGTCGGCATAATATAGCATAAGTTCTCCTTTGGAATCAAGTTCTTCAAGTTCTTGCAACTTCTCTTTCTTGTATGCGTAGAGCTGCGGTGAGGGTTTGCCCCTTGGGCGTTTTCTTATACGCTTATATCTTGCACCAATGTTTCTAAAAAACGTTTGAAGGTAATGTCACTGGCTTCTTTACCAGTCGCATTCTGCCATGCTTCACGTGCTTTGGACACACTCTGACGGTCTTCCTCAATTGCCTTGCGGACTGCTTCTTCATCAGAACAATCCATAATAGGCTTTCGCCCCTGACCAGGACGTGTCTCCAAGCCTTTGATGCCATTTTCTTCATAACGTTTTACCCATGTGTAGACAGTAGGTACTGTTACCTCAAGCATTTCTGCTATTTGGGGAGCTGATTTACCTTCTGACTTCAGCAATATGGATTTGCATCTGATACGAAAACTATGAGTAGGGCCATTATGATAGCCTTTCTCTAATTTGAGGCGATCAACCTCTGATAATTCAAGTACTTTTATTGGTTTCATAATTCTACTTTTTCTATAAAACGAAAAATGAGCCATGTTAGTACTTATATATAAAAATAATTTAGATCACTTACTTACAAAATCCTCCTTCGTAGGTCTCTCGCCGAACATTTCCGTCTGATTAGCGTCCGCATAAGGAGCGGCATTTCTGTTATATGCCATCATCAGCTCACGGAAGTCCTCAACCTTGCCCTCCAGAGCAAGAGCGATAGCCTGCGAGATAGGGTCGAATCTGTCGGCTGCATTCTCGCCAAACATAGCAGGAGTTCGCAAGTATGCATCCACACCGCTTCCGCCTTGACGTGCCTCGTACAGCAACTGTACTGCCTGGTCTATCTCCTTCATCAGAGCATAGTCGCCAAGTTTCATGTTGTCCGTCACAGCACGGATGCCGTTCAGAGCCTTGGTTTTCAGCATGGCGTCAGCACCCATCATACGGATAGTGTTCTCCGAGAATACACTGCCAAGCAACAGGTTCTTCACGAAGTCCTTGCCTGCTGCCGAGAGCTTGTCCTCACCCTCACGCAATCCAGCTACCTCGTTCAGGCCAATAACGCCCTTATCAATTAAACGCTTTAGCAGCGAGTTTATTGCAGTAGGATTGTTAAAGAATGCGTCAAGACTGCCACTGCCCTCTATCTCGGCTATAATGGCACTTACCTCGTCAGTACTTAACACCTTGGCATTCTTTACCGACTGCTCTGTATTGCCAATACTCTTGGTCTCTTGCCTGTTGAAAAGGTCAAATGTCTTACTTGTAAGCGGCATCTTTTTGTCGGGTACAAAATATACTGTACCCTTAAAGCCTGCCTCTTCTATTTGCTTTGGAGTCCAGCCGAAGCCTTCTGCGTTTTCACTTAGGCTCTCATAATACTTGCCGTCAGTACCATAGCGTTCCGCAAGTTGTTTACCCATAGTCGTGCCATTTCCGCTTAACAGAATACCATCCTGCACAACTGGCACATTCTTTAGTGCTTGCCCGCCAAAGTCTCTGCCAATTTTCTCTGTAAACAGACGCGAATCCTTGTCTTTGTAAGAACGTGAGTTTGAGGAAGAGCCGTCTTCATTAACTGGGAATCCCTCGTTCTGCTTAAAGTCATTAAACGGATCGTGCGAAGGTGTAAGTCCTGAAACCTCGCCATAAAAGTATTGACCAGTTATCTTAGTTCCGTCAGGAAGAGTGATAGAACCACGTCGTCCGGGAATCTTCTTTGATTTCTCGAACTTCTCTCGCACAGCAACACTCACTTCACCTACCGAACCTACTTCACCTACACTACCTACACCACTTGCTTTCTCCATTCCAGCCTTGACCTTCTTCTCAGTCATAGCCTTCTTGATATTGGTGTATAGCTCCAGTTCTGCTTTGGCTGCCTCAATAGCAATCTTCTTCTGAGCCTCAGCCTCCTTGGCGTCGTTCAAGTCGCCCGTGTAGTCCACCTTTATCTTCTCGGCACCCTTCAGCGTCTTCTCGGCTCGCTTTATCTGTCCGTCCACAGCAGCCTCAGCGTTCTCGCCAAACTGCGAAGACATCCACTCCGCACCCTGCTCAGGTGTCATCTGCGAGTAGTCAGCAGTCTCACGACCTTTCGAGTCCTTCATCATCGGCACAGGCGTACCGTCTGCAAGAGTAGCAACCGGCTCCTCACCCACAGGAGTAGTCTCTTTCTCACCCACAGGCTTAGTCGGCTCAGAAAGGCCCAGTAAGGCTTCGTTACCTTCCTCTCCCTTTGGCTTAGTCGGCTCAGCAGGCTCAGTAAGACTCGGCTGTCCTTCCTCACCCCCAGACTGCATTTCCGCGTATACGGTAGAGTTCAACTCCTCCAGCTGTCGCTGATAGTCCTTCGCATACTCTTCGCTTGACGTGGTACGTTCCAGTGTCACGTCCTTGGCATGCACGAAGTCCATTTCACGGGTAGCAGGGTCATACACCGTCAGCATATCACCGTCACGTACTCTGCCTTCACCATCAAACGCAACGTCTCCAGCTCCGACAATCAGCACCCTACCCTTGTTGTCCTTCACGAACACCATCTGTTCGCCATTCTGCTTCTCTCCGTTCAGCTTGCCCTTATAGCTCCACTGGCCAACGTGCTTCTGCGTAGTCTTTACTAGTGGTAAAATTTACAAATTAACCTTACCGCCAGTCTTCTCTGTAGCCTTCTCAACTGTTTTAATAATCCGGTAGCTTGTTTTTCATTAATACTGTTCGTATTTTCTGTTTTGTTATCACCGATACGATAGTTTATGTTTTTCTGCTTTGATATATCAAAACCTTTTATTATGTTTGAAGCAGAAATAAGCTCTTGCTCGGTTAGCTCGGTTCCGCGATGGGTGCGGAGAGCCTCTATCCAAGCGAGGGCTTATAATACATTTTTGCGGTTATTTCTATTCCGTGGGTTGGGATAAAATGAAAAATGCTTCCATACTTTCGCAGTATGGAAGCATTTTTTAGATTTGTTTCTTAGCTTCTGCTCACTTGGAATCCTTTTTGACACAGGCTCATTTCTACGAAGCGTGCCTTGTCGTTGGGGCGATGTTCGTTGAGGATGCGGCGGATGCGTGCTGCAGCCTCCTCGTCTTTGGCAATCATGTATAGATAGCCTCCACCACCGGCACCTGGCAGTTTGTAGCCGAGGCAAAGGTCGTCGATGAGACTGGTGATGGCTTGTACGGCGGGAGGATTGGTGCCTGCATCGAGGAGTTGGTTCTGTTGCCATGTACGTGCTACGAGATGTCCCATGCGATTGAAGTCCATACGCTGTATGGCATCGAACATATCGAGGGCGTGCTGCTTCATGTCGCGCAGCATAGCCAATTGGTTGTGCTCGTTGAGGAACATACGACGTACAATCTCAGCAAGGATGGTCTTGGCGGTGCGTGTGATGCCTGTGTAGTAGAGCAAGTGACAAGCCTTGTAGTCGGATTGTGTGAATAGGGTGTCGGGCAGATAGCGCACTTCGGGTGTCTGCGCAAAGCCACGGTCTGTATGAAGCAGTTTTACGCCAGGCAACAGACCGCCAAACTGATCCTGCCAACCGCCACCAGTTGTTAGCAATTGTTCGAGAACGAGAGTGCGATGACCGATGTCGGTGTTGTCCCAACCCAATCCGCAGAAGTCGTTGAGTGCGCCGAGCACGGTAGATGCAAGGAGTGAGCTGGTGCCCAATCCCGAACCGGCAGGAATAGCTGAAAGCAATGTCACCTCAATACCGCAACCGAAAGCGCGTAGCTGACTCTCAAGGGTAGGGTAGGAGTCGGTGCAGAACTGCGGAAGAAATCCGGCAAGAGCCAATGCTGCCTTAGGAATAGAGAACGGCGAACCCACGCGGTTGTATTCAGCAAGCTCGCTGTAGGTGGTAATCGTCTCGGATGCTCCAAGGTCGATGCTACGCAGAACGATGTGGGGTTCAAGGCAGGGCTTCACGTAAGTCTGCAATGGTGGTTGTCCGTTAAGGTTGATGGCTATGTTTACCACATTGCCACCCTCCATAAGACAATAAGGTGGGGTGTCAGTCCATCCGCCTGCTATGTCGATGCGTACTGGCGAGCGTCCCCATACAATCTGGTCGGCATATACCGACATATGTGGGCGCTGGCTGACACGCAAGGCATCGGCTGTAAGACCTTCGCGCAGCAATCCGAATGCCTGCATTTCGTAAGAGGCAGACTCGTTGACAGTTGCTTCTGCACGGAACATAGCGTCGCATGCTCTTGTTAATAAAGGTGCCGATGACGGCAGCGGTGAAGGCAACTCAATGTTGTTGTTGCGGTATTGGCCGGCAAGGTGGTGCAGGTCGCACTGATAGAACACGCTATGTTGCCAGTTGCGTGCAATCATAGGCAGATTGTGTGCGCGGTAGAGAGTGCGCTGACTTACGAGACGGCGCAGATTGGCTTCGTTGCTAATTTCGTCGGCACTCATACGGTGAGCGTTAGTCCACAGGTGTCTGCCCTCATCGAGATTAAGCTCGGAGAGCATCCATCGCAACACAATGCCCATATCGTTGATGTTGTCGACAATGGGGAAGAGGCGGGCTGCCTGAAGGTCGTGGTTGCCTTCAATGGTTGAGATGTCGATGCCACGCTCTTCTGCCCACGAAGCGAAACTGTTGCCAAGGAATTCAACATCGGCAAGAGGTCCGCGGAAAGCATCGTTGAATCCGTATGGGCGTACAGCCCATTGGCTGGCGCCTATAGGCACGATGTCGACACATTGGCCAGGTGCGAGCGTTATGTTCCAGTCGTTGTCGGGCACTCCGGTCACGATATTGTCGCGTGTCAGAGTCCATTGTTCGCCTATGCATGCATTCTCAATCCATTCGTTGCGGTTGGATTGTGTCCAACGTATCTTGATGTCGGCATTCTGCACGAATATGGAAGGATGCGGCTTGCGGTCGTGGTGCATTATCTCACGCTGGTCGTTGACAAGATTCTGTATTGCGAGCATCGACGATAGGAGTTCGTGAGATGTGCCAAAGTGGTAGAACTCGCCACCGGTGAGAGGCAGAATTGCAACCTTCAAGTCTGCCACTTCCGCATCGGCAATGGTTGGATTGGAGCCGAGAGCGCAACCGAACTGTCCGTACATGTCGTAGGCTGTGACAGGACCTTCGGTGATATGACCTTCGGTAGTGGAATGCTGCATGAGTACCTTTACAGCACGGTCGCTGAGTATCCACACACCGATATCTGTAAGATAGAAGTGGTCGGTAGTGAGCGAAGCCAAAGTCTCAACCGACGGTTTCTGAAGCATACACTTAAGCTGTGTAGGCTGTTCGCGTGTAGACACGAACACGCCATGATTCTTGGCGGTTTCGGGTCCGAGCCACAGTCCGTAGCATACAATGTCAGCCCATTCCGGTATGGGTGGCAATGGTGAAGTGGTGCGTATGAACACGTCGCCACTGACTATCATAGTGTTTAGTCCGTGTGGCGCCATGTTCATTATGCGATTATAGAGCGGCACCTGAAGCGAAAGCAACGACTGGTCGAGACTCTGTCCTCGTTCCCAACGGAACACCGGTAGCGGTGTGAGTACCTTGCCAGAAGGTGCATACGACGGCAGACGTCGGCTTTGTCCGCCGGCGTGCAGAAGCAGTCGCTTGTCTGAGGCAAGCCACTCGTCAAATGTCATGTTGCCATGCTCAGCCTCGTAGGCAGCGCGCAGCAGCCATGTTGTGCCACCGCCCGACCCAAGCTTGGTGCCTACAGGGTCGTTGGTGCAGAACCATTCGTCGGCAGGCAGATGGGTAATGTCGTGGAAGCATCCCACAAGATTAGGGGGTAAGGACAGGAGTTTCTTCATGAGTGTGTGCTTAAATGTGCTTGAATATAGGTGTTATTGCTCGTCGTAGATATGGAAAATACGCTCCATCATCTGCCATTTCTGGTCGGATGTGGCATTGTCGTCGCACGACTGGAACTGAGCCACATGTGCCTCCCATTCAGCCTGTCGAGGCAGGGTGGCAAGTCGGCTCATTGCCGAATCCCAGTCGAAGTCGGCAGGAGCGTCAACAATCATCACAAGGCGTGTGCCCTGAATGTAAACCTCCATTTCGAGAATGCCCACAGCCTTTATGCCACGGCCTATCTCGGTCCAGAAATGTTCCTTGTCGTGAGCCTCGCGATAGCGACGGATTATTTCGTTGTCGTCGCTCTTGAGGTCCATGGTCTGCACATACCGCTTGGTAGGCTGGTCGTAGTGCTTGGCAGGATATCCGTTATTTTCCATATTCATTAAGCTTTGTTTTGATGATATTAAAATAGAAAATCTTAGTCGTTGAGTGCTCCGATAATCTCGCTTACTGATGAGCATCCGTGGTTGTCGAGCCACTGGTTGATGCCGTCGCGTACCTTAATGGTAACTGCAGGGTCGAGGAAGTTGGCTGTACCGATCTCGATAGCTGTAGCGCCTGCCATAAGGAACTCGATGGCGTCCTCAGCGGTGCTGATGCCTCCAAGACCTACTACAGGAATCTTCACAGCCTTAGCCACCTGCCATACCATGCGCAGAGCTACGGGCTTTACGGCAGGACCGCTCAGTCCGCCAGTAGAGATGCTGAGCAACGGGCGGCGACGCTCAATGTCGATAGCCATACCCATGAGTGTATTGATGAGCGAAACGCTGTCGGCACCCTCAGCTTCTACGGCACGTGCTATCTCAGTTACGTCAGTAACGTTGGGCGAGAGCTTCACGATGATAGGTTTGTGATAGCGCTGGCGCACGGCACGCACTACGCTGGCAGCACCAGTTGTAGTTACGCCGAAAGCCATACCGCCCTGCTTTACGTTAGGGCAGCTGATGTTGAGCTCGATGGCAGGAATCTTGTCGAGAGCGTCGATGCGGGCGGCACATTCTGCATAGTCGTCGGGCGACGAACCGCTTACATTGACAATCATATTGGTGTCAATGTCCTTTATCTGCGGATAGATGTTTTTGCAGAAGTAGTCGACACCCTTGTTCTGCAGACCGACGCAGTTGAGCATACCCTGTGCTGTCTCAGCCATACGCGGATAGTCGTTGCCCTCGCGCGGATTGAGCGTAGTGCCCTTAACGATGATGCCACCTATGCCGTCGAGCGGCACAAAGTCGGCGAATTCGAGGCCGTAGCCGAATGTTCCCGATGCGGTCATAACGGGATTCTTGAGTTTCAGACCGCCTATTTTTACACTTAAATCTGCCATGACAATTTCTTTATATTCATTACCGGACCTTCTTTGCACACACACTTGTTGCCGTCTACAGTCTTCTCTACACAGCACAGACATGCACCTACACCACAAGCCATCTTGTTTTCGAGCGAAACCTCACACTCGATGTTGTTCTTGTAGGCATACTTGGCTACAGCCATCATCATAGGCTTGGGGCCGCATGTCGAAATGAGGTCGAAGTTTTCCTGCGACAATACCGAATGGTTGGTGACGAAACCTTTCTCGCCTTCCGAACCGTTTTCGGTAGTGATGAGCACACGGCCCACCTCCTCAAACAACGGTTTCTCCAACACGTCCTTAGCAGTACGGGCACCGAGAAGGAATGTAGGCTCAATGCCCATAGCCTTAAGCTTCTTGCCGAAGTAGAGCAGCGGAGCCACGCCTACGCCACCACCGACAAGCAGCACCTTATGCGAAACATCGGTAGGCATGGTGAACGAATTGCCCAGAGGCAGTACACAATTAAGGCGGTCGCCCTTCTTGATCTGCTGGAGTCGCTTGGTGCCTTCGCCTACGGCAGCTACAAGGAGCCACAGTTCGTTGGCATCGTAATCTACATTGTTGATAGAAATAGGACGACGGAGGAATGTCGAAGGTGAATTGTCGATACGTATCTCGACAAATTGTCCCGGAAGCATCTCGGGCAAGGGCTTGTCGTCGGTAAGCTTGATGAGGACGTGCTTGTCGCTCAAAGCTTCAACAGAATTGACCGTAAGGTCGAGGATGAATTTTTTCATTTATATAGTTTAATTGTTTTCGGAGTACAAAAATAGTGTTTTTTGCAGAATTAACGGCATAGTTTCGACATAATTGTATTACATTTGTACTCGAAAAGTACTTGAAACAATAAACACTATGAACAAATATATACTTCCTGCCGAATGGCACATCCAATCGTGTGTGCAACTGACGTGGCCTCATGAGGACACCGACTGGCGCGATTATCTTGACGACATCACCGAAACATTTGTGCAGATAGCCAAGGCTGTGGCACATTATGAGCCGCTTGTCATTGCTGCCAAATATCCGGAGCGTGTGCGTGAGGTGCTTGCCGAGAGTCTGAACGACGATGAGATGGCGCGCGTCAGTATCTACGAGTGCGACAACAACGACACATGGGCACGCGACCATGCCTTCATCACGCTTGTTCCTACTTCGGATGCTTCGTCTCCATGCCGACTGCTCGACTTCCGATTCAACGGATGGGGTGAGAAGTTTGCTGCCGATAAGGACAACCGCATCAACCGTACCTTATATGATAAGGGTGTGTTCAGCGGTGAGCGTGTCGACTATGACGACTTTGTGCTTGAGGGCGGTTCGATAGAGAGCGACGGTCGCGGCACCGTGCTCACTACAAGCGTATGCCTTATGGCTCCCCACCGCAATCAGCCTATGACACAGGCAGAGGTGGAAGCTGTGCTCAAGGAGCGTTTGTGTGCACGCAAGATAGTATGGTTTGACCACGGACAGCTCATCGGCGACGACACCGACGGCCACATCGACACAATCGTACGCATCTGCCCCGACAACACTCTGCTCTATGTGGGTTGCGATGACGAGAACGACCCGCAGCATGCCGACCTCAAGGCACTTGAGAACCAGCTGAAGCAAGCCACCGATGCTGACGGCAAGCCATATCGGTTGCTCAAGCTCCCTATGCCCGATGCGTTGTATGACGATGGCGACCGACTGCCTGCCACTTACGCTAACTTCCTGATTATAAACGGTGCTGTGATAGTTCCTACTTACAATCAGGAGGCAAACGATGCCCGTGCTCTTGAGCTTGTGGCAGAGGCGTTCCCCGGCTACGACATCATAGGCATTGACTCGCAGACCATCGTTCGACAGCACGGCTCTATACATTGTCTCACAATGCAGTATCCCGTAGAGTGCACGATTCCGTCAGAATGTCGTTAACGTTTAGCTGATACACAATGCCAATAATAGAAATAACGTCATTGAGCCATCCCGGTGTAGAGGTATTCGGCAATCTAACCGAGAAGCAGTTGCGCCACAGCTACGAGAGCGACAACGGCATATTCATCGTGGAAAGTCCTAAGGTGATAAGCCGTGCTCTGGATGCCGGCTATAAGCCCTTGGCTTTGCTCTGCGAGCGGAAGCATGTGGATGGCGATGCGGCTGAAATAATAAGCCGATGCGGTACGGAGGTGCCAGTCTATACTGGCGACCGACAATTGCTTGCCTCGCTCACAGGCTACGTGCTGACGCGCGGCGTATTGTGTGCAATGCATCGTCCCTGCTTCAAGAGTGTAGAGGAGGTGTGCAGCGGAGCCAGACGTGTGGTTGTGATAGACGGAGTGGTGGATGCCGTTAACGTAGGTTCGATATTCCGTTCGGCTGCAGCTCTGGGCATTGATGCCGCCTTGCTTACACGTACGTCGTGCGACCCCCTAAACCGTCGCGCCGTTAGAGTGTCAATGGGCTCGGTGTTTGCTATTCCATGGACGTGGATGGACTGTCCGCTCAGCGATTTGAGCAAGACAGGATTGCGCACGGCAGCCATGGCTCTGACCGACCGTTCGGTATCTATCGACAATCCGCAACTTATGGCTGAGCCACGGCTGGCAATTGTAATGGGCAACGAGGGCGACGGACTCCCACAGTCGACTATCGACGAAGCCGACTACGTAGTGCGCATACCAATGTCGCATGGAGTTGACTCGCTCAATGTAGCAACAGCTGCTGCCGTTGCATTCTGGCAACTGGCTTGACCATATTATAATTGATAATTAGTAATTAATAAATAAACGTTTATGAAAGTAGGATATCTTCAGCTGCACAACACTGCTGATATAAAATCAAACATTCTGCGTATTGCCGATGGCATAAGAGACTTGGCAGAACGCGGAGCTGAACTCGTAGTACTGCAGGAATTGCACAATTCGTTGTATTTCTGTCAAGTTGAAGACGTTGACAACTTCGATTTGGCTGAGCCGATACCGGGTCCTTCAACCGATTTCTTTGGCGCTGTAGCCAGAGAGTGCAACGTTGTCATCGTGACATCATTGTTCGAGCGTCGTGCTCCAGGACTCTATCACAACACCGCTGTCGTAATAGAGCGCGACGGAACGATAGCAGGCAAGTATCGCAAGATGCACATTCCTGACGATCCTGCTTACTACGAGAAGTTCTACTTCACACCGGGCGACCTCGGTTTTCATACTATTCAGACCAGTGTGGGCAAGCTTGGCGTGCTCGTATGCTGGGACCAGTGGTATCCCGAAGCTGCACGTCTTATGGCTCTGCAGGGTGCCGAACTCCTGATTTATCCTACTGCCATAGGTTATGCTGCCAATGATACAGAGGAAGAACAGCAGCGCCAGCGCGAGGCTTGGACAACTGTGCAGCGTGGACATGCCGTTGCCAACGGATTGCCCGTCGTGTCGGTCAACCGTGTAGGCTTCGAGCCAGACCCGAGCGGACAGACTGAGGGTATACAATTCTGGGGTTCGTCGATGGTTGTAGGTCCGCAGGGCGAAATGCTCTATCGCTCTGCACCCAACAAGGAGGAGAGTATCATTGTTGACGTAGACCTTGCTCATAGCGAGGATGTGCGCCGTTGGTGGCCGTTCCTTCGCGACCGTCGCATCGACAAATATGGCGATATTGTGAAGCGATTTATAGATTAATAGCACATAAAAAAGGACAACTTTGGATGATTCAAAGTTGTCCTTTTTTATGTATAAAGTTGTCCTATCCGAATTATATTGAACTTCGGCTATTTACGAAACACGAATACATTGATTGTTGCAATCACAATAGGTACAAAATACAGACTTGTTGTCAACAGGAAGAACTGACGATAGCCAATTACGTTTTGCATCAATCCGGATAACAGTACAGCGATGATTATGATGAGCGACATTATGCCTAATGCGATTGCATTGCGCAGCTCTGTACCGCTACCAGCATTGGCGAAGCGGTCAATCATAGCCCAATAAGCCGACATTCCTATTCCGAGTGCAGCGTAGCCGATAAATGTTGAAAGGCATATGACGCCAAGTGATGCTGCAGTGTTGAAACTCATAAACGTCATCATCAGTCCATGGAGCAACATAAGCAACGCCATAGGCAGAATGCAACGGCGTAGTCTGCAACGGGCTATTGCCTTATTGCCCAAATGTATGCCTGTAAACAATGCTACGACGCCTATTGTGCCAAACGATAGTCCGAACTCCTGCGGCGACAGTCCTAATCCGCCATTGTGTGGCGCATCGATGTAAAGCAAGGGGGAAATGGCTGCTGCCAACGCTTCGGGCAGAATGAATAGCAACGAGAAGAGCATGAAATGGTTGCGCAGTCCGCGTGTCATCATTCTCATTACAACAAGGAATTCGCCACGATGCAGTCCCAGCAAATCCTTGGGCATGGCATATGGCTTCTTGCCTCCTGGCAGGAAAATGCTGTGCCATAGCCACAGGAAGAATTCGATGCCAGCCATAATATAGAACATTACGCTCCACGAATAGCGCACGTTGCGTGTCAATACCTCCATATTGCCGCTAAGCATTGTCATTGCACCGATGCCGAACATTAATGAGGCGCAGCGCGATAGGCGTGCAATGAGTCGGTGGAACGGTGGAATGTCGTCGGTTCTATTTATATAGAATCGGCGTATGGCAATCTTGTAGAATATGCCCGACACAATGATGAAAGGCATGAAACACAGAAATCCCTGCAACCAATAGTTGGTGGGGAGGGTGAAGGCGATGGCCCATAGTGACAGAGTGCAGATGAACTCGGAAGATAGAATCCATACCTTTATGGTGCCGCGGAAGTGGGCTACAACCATCTCAAACAGCGGGCGCAGCAGGAATGGCAGACACAACAGTGAGATGTAGAGGGTGGTAAGGGCGTTGTTGACTCCGAAGCGTCGCAACACCACCAGTGCCAAGACAATCAACGACAGCAACATTCCGTCGCCGAGAAACAGCGACGGAAACCACGACCAGCGCATACGGTTGGTTGGCGTTGGATGAGGGTTGTTATAGTTGTTGTCTGTCATATATTAAAAATGTTTGTCTTATTTCATGTTAGTCCCCTCACTACGGGGAGGGGTAAGTGGGTAGGGCTTTATTTCTTCTTTCCAAACTTCGGGTCAATCTTCAGGAATGCTGTAACGATGAATGTTATGAGGCAGCATACCATCACGATGATGAAGAATTTCTGATAGCCTACATAGTCCTTCAAGTAGCCCGATACCATGCCGGGAAGCATCAGTCCGAGGTAGGATATGCCGGTACATATTGAATAATGTGAGGTGCGGAACTTGCCCTGGCAGTAATATAGCATATATAGCGTGAGCACGGTGAATCCCAATCCATAGCCAAACTGCTCGACGAAGAGGCACGACGACACTATCCATAGGTTCGACTCAAGCGTATAGCTGAGGTAGATGTACACCACATCGGGCAGCGTAATGGCGCAAACCATTGGCCAGAGCCACTTCTTCATGCCGTCGCGGCTTACCAATATACCACCTATAATGCCACCGAGCAATAGTCCGATGAGTCCCACAGTGCCTTGTGCCAGACCGTATTCTTCGGGCGACAGTCCGAGTCCGCCCTCTGATGGCGGGCGCATAAGGAAAGTCTTGGTCATTGTGTTGAGCAATGCCTCCGGGAAGCGGTAGAGTAGGAGGAATAGCATAACGAAGAATGTCTCTTTAGCTCCGAATTTCGAGAAGAATGTTATGAGCATCCTCTTCAGTTCGGCAGCCACTTCACCGACACCTTTGTCCGAACTGATGTCGTCCTTGGGGCGCGGCATCATGCGGCAATGGTAGAGCCAGATACCGATAAAAAGAGCTGCCAGTCCGTAGAAGATGAGCGTCCACGTGTAGACTACTGACATATGGAAAGAATGTTCCAGAAGTCCGGCGAGCGACACAAGTGCTCCATTGACGAATATCACGGCGAGACGGTAGAATGTGTTTCGCAGACCTACATACTTAGCCTGATTGTGTTCGTCGAGTTCAATCATATAGAAGCCGTCGGCAGATATGTCGTGGGTGGCGCTGGCAAACGCCATGGCGAAGAGGAAGAACATAGAGCCTTGAAACCACATCGGGGTGGGCAGAGTGAAGGCTATGCCAGCCAATGCGCTACCCATGAGCAGCTGCATTGTCAGCACCCACCAGCGCTTGGTCTTCAGAAGGTCGATGAACGGGCTCCACAATGGCTTCACTACCCATGGCAGAGCAAGCCAACCGGTATATAGTCCCACCTCAGCATCGGTCAGCCCCATCTGCATGTACATTACAATAGACAGGGCTGTGACGACGACGTTGGGCAGTCCCTCAGCGAAATATAGTGTGGGTATCCATGCCCACGGACTTGTTTTTTTCATTCCTTTATTTATAAATCTTCTTTATCTCCGCTCCACGATAGTAGTGCAGCAGAATCTGGTCGTAGTTGTAACCCTTGGCGCCCATTACGGCAGCCCCAATCTGGCAGAGGCCTACACCGTGTCCCCATCCGGCTCCGGTCAGTCGGATGGTTTGCGGAACTCCGTCCTTTACGTTTTCCTTGTCTACAACGAAGGCGCTGCTGTATAGATGAGTATCGCTCAGAGCGCGGCGTATCTCCAGTTCCTTGCCGATGGTGAGCGATTGCTTTGTACCCACAATCTTCAGTCGGCAGATGCGTCCGCTGCGTCCTCGCTCTACCGGAATGAGGTCGACGATGTTGCCGAAGTCAATCTTCAGGCGTTCGGTTACGAGAGCTTGCAGTTGCTCTTGCGTATAGGTGACGTGCCAACGGTAGAAGTCGGTAGTCTCCTGGTCGTAGTCGTTGAGCACCTCTGAGAGTATCTGTCGGTCGTTGGTGTTGCACAACGATTCGGGTGCAGTACGTATCCATCGTTCGGCATTAGCCTCGATGGTGAGGTCGGGCAGATTGGTAGCGGCATCCTCTTTACCCTCGACGTTAGCCACATCCCTTACAGCCACGAGATAAGGTTTCTTGATATTCTCCCAGCAGTACTGGAATTCCTCGGTAGCACCACCGCAGCATTTAGAGAAGCGTGCGTCGCATATCTCGTTGTCGTTCAGGAGTATCTGTCCGCGTGTGGCGTGAATGGCCTGTGCCACTTGTGGGCTTGTAGCCTTTGTGATGCCCTGATAGCGTTGGCAATGGTCGTCGGCGCAAACGTCGAATATGGTATGGTCTTCGCGGTCGTACCATTTTATCAGTTCGTCGTCCTTGCGTATGAACGAGAAGAAGCCGTTTTGTCCGGCACTTGTCTGCTGCTTGCGTCGCTGTTCAATCTGTGCGAGCAGCCAGCTGCGTGATATTACAGCGTGAGCCTTGAGCAGTTCAATGCTCGATGTGGCGCTCATTTCGCTCGATATTACGCTTTCCAAATAAGTCTCTACAGGCAGTTCGTTGATGGCACACACCTTGTCGGAGTCGACTACGAGTCGCAGTGTGCCGAGGAATATCTGTGTTTCCTGTCGCTCCCAGTGGAAGTTGACACCTATTGTGACGTCGTGGAGCGAGAACGAAGCGTCGGTCGACTGTGGGTGGAATGTGAGTTCGCGGTATTGCATTCCGTTCCACTGTATTCCACCTTCATGGAATTCTACAGTCTGTTCGCCCTCAATAAGGTTGCCCTTTGCCATGTAAGGCTTGTTGAGCGAGAACGAAATCTTGGCTCCGCTCACGATGCCCACCGATACTGACGGTTGCTTGCCGGCAAAATGACTGTCTTGCGAGGCTTCGTTAGAGCGTGAGCGCAATTTGTCGATAGTCTCGGCAAATTCTGACGGTTTCATACCGCATTCCTTAAGTATGTCGAGGGCCTCGTCGGGAGTGATGTTTTCGAAGTCCTCATGGCGTGGAGTCACTATAAATCCAGCCATGTCCAAGGCTCCAGGGCTGACGAGTCGCTGGGCGTTGCCGCTATTGAAGTAGCAGTCGGGGCGATGCTTGCTGCGTGGGATTACCACCGACAGATAGTTGTCGCCATCGCGCCAAGCCAGAATGTTCATCATCGGTTCTGTGTCGCCGCCGTGCATGGGCAGCGAGGCGTAAAGATTGCGGAATAGCTGTTCGCCCGTGGTGCGGTCGGCACAGCGTATTACGAACAATGGTATGGGTGTGTTCTTGAGTGCAGCCAGTTCGCCCTTGTCGTCCTTCTTGATGATTATGTCGAGGTCGTGACTCAGACGTGCCCAGTCGTTCTGCAACGGCAGCATACCCGAGCAGATAGCCTGGAAGTGCATGTGGTCGGGGGCTGACGCTCCGCACTTCGGACCATTATAGAATACGGTCAGTGTGGGGTAGGTATCGAGCAGTCGATACACCTCGCCGTAGTTCAATCCGATGCTCTGCGGGCGGTGGGCACGCAGTGGAATGGTGAAGTGCTGTGGCATTATAGGGAATGGATTGACAAGCAGGGTGAAGTTCTTGTCAATATGCTTTTGCATCTGTTCGGCTGGTCGGTTCTGCTCGCACAGGAAACATGGGCGCTTGGCTATGGCCTTCTTCTCGATGTTGGCGCCAGTCGACACTATACGTGCAGGATTGAATTGTAGCTTCAGTGTAATCTCGCCACAAGTAAGCTCGCGTGTCTTCACGTTGCGCAGGTCGTGGAAGTGGTGTCGGACGTCGTCCCACACTTCAAGCTGTCGGTTGAAGAAGCGTTGCAGCGAACTGTCGGTAGTGGCATCGGCGTTGCCTGCCGACATCTGCTGGCGGGCTGAGATTTCGAGTGTGCGCAGACGGTCCTTGTAGAGGTTGTTGGCGTTCTGTCGTTCAATGCTCAGTGCAGCATCGCTGTTGCCGTCCCAGCGGCGGCACAGATACAATTCGTCGAAGATGCGTCCGATGCGGTATTTGCGTGAGAATGCAAGTCCGAGCGCATAATCTTCGCCATAGCTCGTATTGGGGAATTTTATTTGGCGTAATATAGGAGTGAAGAACGCACGTGGAGCACCGAGTCCGTTGATGCGCAATGCGTTGTTTGGACCGTTAAGGTCGGTCCACTCGCTGTGGTCGATCAGTCCTGGAGGCAGTGTTTCGAGCTGGAAGTTGCACATGCGGTAGCTTCCGATAATCATAGCCGCTCCTTGACGGTGGAATTCGTCAACAATGCGTTGCAGGGTTTGAGGCGACGAATACAGGTCGTCGCTGTCAAGCTGTACGGCAAAGCGTCCGCATCGTTCGTCGTCGATAGCTACGTTCCAGCATCCGCCAATGCCGAGGTCGGTGCGTGTCGGCACGATATGAATGAGTCGTTTGTCTTCCTTGGCAATGTCGTTGAGTATCTCGAATGTGCCGTCTGTAGAGTGGTTGTCCACAACTATTACGTTGTACTTGAAAGTTGTCTTCTGGCTGAGTGCCGATTTTACGGCGTCTGCCACGGTTTTTGCACGGTTGTACACGGGTATGACAACCGAAGCCTCACAGCTGAAGTCCTGCTCGCTGAAGTCGGGTTTTCTGTAGTGCGAAGTGTCTACCGTTGCACCAATCTTCTCAAGGTGGCGTGTGGCAGCCTGCTCCATTTCCACTTGCACCTCACGGTTACGCGGGTTGACATAGTCAAACTGTCGTTCGCCGCTCTTGCGGAGGTCGGTTTCAATCTGCGTGTAAAGATATTCGTTGAGGTGGAATATCTCTGCCTTGCGACTGATGTACAGGCGCAGGTCGTACAGTCCGGCATACTTATAGTCGGCTTTCTGCTGTTTGGCGGCATAGTCGTGCAGAAGCGACGAGCGTATGAGTATGAGCTGTCCGAAGTCGAAGTCGTCGCGTATGCTACCCTTCTGATAGTCGATGGCAGGATGCTTCTCTATCTGTCCGTCCTTTTGTATATAGCTGTCGGCGTACACCATTCCGGCACCGCTGTCAGTAGCCACACGCAGCATACGGTCAAGGGCGTGCTGTCCCAGATTCACGGGTGTGGCTTTGAGGTTCAGCAATACATATTCGGCATCGGTATTGGCTTCGATGTCAAGCAGCGTCTGAGTGGATGTGAGGCTGTCAGCATTGATGACGGTGATGTCGTTGATGCATTTGTTGCCGTCGATATATTGGTTTATATGGCAGTTGCCGTTCACCAACAGGTTAATATGTTGTATTGTCTTGCTTTGTCGTAGCGTTTGCAGCAACTCTTCCAAGTCGTTTATGTCGCTGCAAGGCATAAAGCAGTCTATTTTCTCTCTCATAAAATAGTTGTAGTATGTTTATTTTTGTTGCAAATCCTCAAGAAACTCTTTAAGAGTAATTACGTCAACTTTAGGAAAAGCTATTTGTTTTAAAATATTGAAATGATGGTCGTGAGTGACTATGTATTTGGCGTTGCCAATGATTGCACAATCAACAAATTTGTTGCCATCCTCGTCTGCTTCTATAAGATGAAAAGCGTATGAAGGGGATAATCTCTTGACGTTCTTTCTATTTAATATGGCCGTAATGATATATTCAGAAACCAATGGTGAAATATTACGAGCCATTCTGTGCTGAAATTGCCATTATTAGGCAATTAGTGTCAAGAACAACATTCATGGTTTAATGTTTGTATGGTGTTCGTTCATGAAGGTTTTCAAAACTGTCAAATTTGGCTTGTGTCATTTTGCCATTTTTCCACATAGCATCAATTTCTTCTTTGGCTTTTTTTGCAAAGAAATCAGAAATAGCTTGTTTCAAATCTGCCAATGCTTCAGGGCTTTTAACCCATTGCATCATATTGAGGATGTCAATCTGTGCTTCATTTAATACTGTTGCTGCCATATGTTTTCTGTATTAATTTAAGTGTACTACGTTATCTTTGCATGTGTCCGTTTTTATATTGTTTTTCGTTTTTAGTTGGATACTATGCTTATGCAAAATTAATGTTTATTTTTGTAATAAAAGCAATTAGTGTAATCCAATTATCTATATTTTATAGTTTCTTTTTGTTAAATGTATGTAATGCCAATGCTTGCTTAACGTTATTTCTTTTGGCTTTTAGATTGATAATAAGTAACTTTGTAGAACTATGAATATAAATAAGAACAAGTAAAGCCAATGAAACATTTACTTTTATCGCTAATTTTGAGTTGTTTTTCTTTCCTTACAACTCAGGCTTCTGCCGACTGGCATGTAGTACGCTCTCATCCGCAGAAGCATTTCTTGCAGACCATACCTGCTGGCAATTATAGTGGCATCACTAATATGGGCGGTGATGTGTATGCAATGGTCAGCGACAAGTCCGATTCGGCGTTGTATTTCAATGTGCGTCTGTATATAAGCCGGCAGACGGGCGAGTTGCTGCAGGCTGAATATATGGGCAGTAAGGGTAGGGCAGAGGCTGCCGGACTCGACAACGAGGCAATTGCCAAGGTGTCGGATTCTACGATTGTAGTGGCAAGTGAGCAGCGCTTCCGGCTGAAGGAATATCTTATCGGCCAGAATAATGTTCCCGGTAAGGACAGGAATGGTGTGGCTGAAGACAAGACTCAGCCGAAGTTGTGGGAGTGGTCGATGCGTGAGGAAGACTTTTGGCCCAACTATGGATTTGAGTCGTTGGCTTACGACAGCATTGGCCGCAAGCTGTGGACCATCAACGAGAGTGCGATGCGACGCGACGGCAAGCCTGCCACGCCACAGGATCCGCGTCAGAATGTGCTCAGGCTAATGTCGTTCAATCGCGACGACTTGACAGCCGCACCTGTTGCCTATCTGTATCGTATGGATATGCCTACAACGATGAAGACCGCCGAGACCTATGCCATGGGTGTCAGTGAGTTGTGCGCTCTGCCCGACGGACAGTTGCTTGTATTGGAGCGTGAGGCTTTTGTGCCGAAAACAAAGATTGGAGCGTTCTGCCAGTGCAAACTGTACGTTGTCAATCCATTGGTTGAGACACCGTATCCGTTGGAAAAAAGCGTTGAGGCTGGTGCGCCGTACGTTAGCAAGCGTCTGCTTACATCGTGGCGCACAACGATAACCCTGTTCAGCCAGAACTGGGCAAATTATGAAGGAATGTGTCTCGGACCGAAACTCGAGAATGGCGACCAAGTGGTAATTCTCGTCAGCGACTCGCAAAACGGCTATGCCGGCTTGCTGCGTGACTGGTTCAAGACGATAGTTATTTCGAATTAGGAGTTTCGAATTAGGAGTTTTGAATTTTGAGTTTTGAATTGTCGGCTTTGCCGATTTTGAATTGTTCAATTTTGAATTGAGAATTCGTAACTCAAAAAATCACAATCGCAGGCGAAGCCGCGAACAATTCAAAATTCCTAATTCAAAACTCAAAATTGCCGTAGGCAACAATTCAAAATTCAAAATTCCTAATTCAAAACTCAGAATTATTCTTCTTTTAGCAAATCGCTGAGGAACGAGTCGAGATCCTTGTCAAGACCTTCCATGAGGTCTTTGCCGATGATGACAGTGTCGTCGTCGGCTATGAAGAGTTCGGCTATGTTCTCCTTTTCGTCGTTTTCGAGAACAAAGCTGTATGGCTTCAGTATTCCGAGATTTTCTATAGCCTTAGCCGAAGCATTCATGGCATTGTTGAGAATGCGTTCTACAGAGTCGTAGAAGTCCTCATCGTTATTGCCTATCCATTGTTCCACCACGCAGCGTGTAATCTCGTTGTCGTCATCGTCGAAAGCCAGCATCTCACCGCTTTCTTGCGACACGCGCACATGGATGTCGGTTAATACCGAGGTTTCGTCGTTGGTGGGAAACTTCTGGGCTATTTTCTTCAGAAAACGCTCAATCTGCTGTGTTGTCTGTTCTGATGGTTTTATCATTTTGGTTCTGACTTTTAGGTTTATGTCCATTTCTATGCCTTGTTGTAGGCGTGTCAATGGCTTGTTTATGTGCAAATGTACGTCTTTTTTGTTGACAAGGCAAACAAAAAAGGAGAAAATATTAACATTTTTATTTGCCGTTCCGTTTAATAGTATTACTTTTGCATACTTCTAAAAGTAAAAAACGGACACCACCACATTATATATTGATACAATGAAGACATTCCGAATAGGAGGTATACACCCCGCAGACAACAAGCTTACCGCCGATGTGCCTACCATTGAGGCGGAGTTGCCCGAGCAGGCCGTCTTTCCTTTGTTGCAGCATATTGGCGATCCTGCCATACCTGTGGTAAGGAAGGGTGATGCTGTGAAGGTTGGTACGCTCATTGCCGAAGCGAGTGGAATCATTTCCGCACCTATTTATAGCTCGGTGTCGGGCACAGTGCTCAAGATAGACACTGCCTCTGACGAGGCTGGCAATGCCCGACCGTCTATTGTTATTAATGTGGAAGGCGACGAGTGGGAACCTGGCATCGACCGCTCTAATAATCTTGAAACTCTTGCCGAGCATACTGAACTCACCCCCGACGAGATAATCAATCGTATCAAGTGGGCTGGAGTGACGGGTATGGGTGGAGCAGGAATGCCTACTTACGTTAAACTCACCACAATGCCATACACCAAGGCAGAGTGTGTGATACTAAATGGTGTAGAATGCGAACCGTATATTACTGCCGACTATCGCTTGATGACGGAGCGTGCCGACGAAGTGCTTGTAGGTCTCGACCTGCTGATGCGTGCGGCTAAAGTGGAGCGTGGCTATGTCGGCATAGGGGCCAACATGCCCTCGGCAATAGCCTTGATGCAGCAGAAGGCAGCCAACGACGACCGTGTAGAGATTGTTCCGCTTCAAGCGAAATATCCACAAGGTGGCGAAAAACAACTTGTCGATGCTGTGCTGCATCGGCAGGTGCCGGCGCCACCGGCTGTCACAGCCAATGTCGGTGCCATCGTCATAAACGTAGCGACAGCCTTTGCTGTGTACGAGGCTGTGATGAAGCATAAACCTCTCTTTGAGCGTTATGTCACGGTGTCGGGCAAGGAGATGGCCCATCCTGCCAACTTCCTTGTACGTATAGGAACTCCAGTCCGACAGCTGATTGACGCTTGTGGCGGATTGCCCGTCAGTGACAACAAGATATTGTGGGGCGGACCGATGAGAGGCGTTGCGCTTGACAAGCTCGACGTTCCGGTAGTGAAGGGCTTGGCAGGTATTACCATTATGAGTGGCCGCGAGGCACACCGCCATACGCCCGAACCGTGTATACGTTGCGCCAAGTGTGTCGACGTATGCCCAATGGGGCTCGAACCTTATCTGCTCGCCCGTCTCTCCATGCTCAAGAAGTGGAAACGGGCAGAGCGCGAATTGATAACATCGTGCATAGAGTGTGGCTCGTGTCAGTTCACATGTCCGTCCTATCGTCCGCTGCTCGACTATATACGCATAGCCAAGGTGGCGCTAATCGAAAAGTAAAAACGTCAATATTTATGTCAGAACTCAAGATGTCGCTCTCGCCACACATGCACGGCGGCGACTGCATAAAGCGCAATACGTACGGCGTAATCTTCGCTCTTGTGCCCGCCTTGCTGATGGCGGTGTTCAGTTACGGTCTCAATGCAATATACTTGGGCTGTTACAGCCTGCTGTCATGTATGCTGGCGGAGTGGGTCATAACCCACTATCTGATGCGCCGCCCGTGTACTCTTGCCGACGGCACAGCCGTAATTACCGCCCTCGTAATGACGCTCTGCCTGCCTGCACGAACTCCCTTTTGGGCAGTAGCCCTTGGAGCGGTCGGGGCAATTGGTCTGGGCAAGTTTGCCTTTGGCGGACTTGGGCGCAATAGCGTCAATCCAGCCATTGTAGGCGTATGTGTTGCGCTTCTGTGTCCTGGTAGTTCGGTGCTCACGCCTGGTGTGGGCTATGGTGCCAAGAGTCCCTACCTCTTTGCCTTGGCAATAATGCTTGGTCTCGCCTTTATGCTGTGGAAGCGCATCATTACATGGCACATTCCTCTCAGCATAATCCTCACCACAATAGTGTTGGCAGGCATATTGGCAATAACGGGTACGGACAGCGTACAGCCGCTCAGTCTGGTGCTCGGTGGCGGAACGCTGCTTGGAGCAGTATTCATGGCTACCGACTACACCACGTCGCCAATGTCACACCCCGGCAAGATAGTCTACGGCATAGCCATTGCCGCCATAGCCGTATACCTACGCACCCATGGCGAGAGCCGCAACGCAATGCTCATAGCCATATTCGTAATGAACATGCTCACACCTCTCGTAGACAGATATTGCAAGCCACGCCGTTACGGCAAGGCAAAGCATAAACAATAAAAAACCATTTATCAACTATAAAATTAAAAGTTATGAAACAAACTATCTTAGTGACCGGTGGTACCGGTTTCATCGGTTCACACACCACTGTCGAACTCATCGAAGCAGGCTATCAAGTAGTAATCGTCGACAACCTCTCTAACTCAAAGATTGAGGTGCTCGATGGTATAGAGAAGATTACAGGCGTGCGTCCCGCTTTTGAGCAGGTCGACCTTCGCGACTTTGACGCTACCGAGGCAGTATTCAAGAAGTATCCTGCCATTGAGGGTATCATCCACTTTGCAGCCTCTAAGGCCGTAGGCGAGAGCGTTCAGAAGCCGCTGATGTACTATCGCAACAACGTTGTTTCGCTTGTTAATCTGCTTGAGCTTATGCCTAAGTATAATGTCAAGGGCATCATCTTCTCGTCAAGCTGCACCGTTTACGGCCAGCCGAAGCCCGAGAACCTCCCCGTTACCGAGGACTGCCCTCATCAGAAGGCTACATCTCCTTACGGCAATACCAAGGAGATTAACGAGCAGATCATTACCGACTACATCCACAGCGGTGCCAACATCAAGAGCATCGTTCTGCGCTACTTCAACCCAATCGGTGCTCACCCGTCTGCACTCATCGGCGAGTTGCCTAACGGTGTGCCCAACAACCTCATCCCTTACGTAACACAGACCGCTATGGGCATCCGCAAGGAGCTTACAATCTTCGGCAACGACTACAATACTCCTGACGGAACCTGCATCCGCGACTTCATTTATGTAGTCGACTTGGCTAAGGCTCATGTTTGCGCAATGACACGCGTGCTCGACCAGGATACAGAGCCGCTCGAGTTCTTCAACGTAGGTACAGGCAAGGGCAACTCAACACTCGAGATTGTCAACACATTCGAGCGTGCTACAGGCGTTAAGCTCAACTGGAAGTTCGGTCCGCGTCGTGAGGGCGATATCGAGAAGATCTGGGGCAATGTCGACAAGGCCAACAAGGTGCTTGGCTGGAAGGCAGAGGCTAAGCTCGACGACGTGCTCGCTTCTGCTTGGAAGTGGCAGGTTAAGTTGCGCGAAGATGGCGTAATGTAATTTATGCTAGAACTCAAGTTCCATAACTATAACAATATTTGCATTTTCAAACGCTCAAAACTGTGAGTTGAACGCACAAGGAAATCTTTGGCTCGAAATTCGTGAGTTTTGAGCGTGCAGCGATATGTTGCTTATGCCCAATATGTTATGATGTTGAGAGCGTAAGTGTGCAATTTCTTGAGCTCAAAAAGTAGTCCCTTTTGTTGCAAAAGGACCACTTTTGCTCTTCATTTAAGCCTCCGTTGCATTGCAATAGTAGTCCCATTGGCTTCCAAAAGGACTACATTTGCAATGCAACGGAGGCTTTTTTGTTTAAAAATATGATGACAAGCACGTATAACATCATAAAATCGACTCTTCAAATCTCTAGAATCGATTTTTAATTTGTAACACTTTTTTACTGCATGTACAATATTTGCATACTATTTCTATTAAAACGCAGACCAGTGTTAATAAAAGATAAAGTGTAGAAGTTTTAAACTTGTTAATATATTTTTATATGTATATTTGTAATGTTGGATTGTTATATTTAAATATTATAATTTGAATGGTAAGTTGGATTTTGTTATTAGGTTCTATATATGTCGCGTCTGTATTGTGCTATGATATATATAAGGACTACAAAAAGGAACATCTGATAAGTCCATTGAGAGTAATCGGAGTGGGAGTTTGTCTGATTTATGTGGTGCGAAGTATACATGAAGTCTTATTAAATTAATAAATAAGCAGATTCAAGGAAGAGTATCAAGACTTGTCGTTTTAGTCTTGGTACGCTTCTTTTTTTGTTTTTCTTCAGTCTGAATAATATCTGTATATTATGCATTTTTTGTATTTGTTTGCACAAAACTTAGTTTTTTTGATAATTTTCCCGTAAAAAGATTGTTGTTTATTAAAAAAATGTATAACTTTGCACAAAAATATATTGGTGATGTCTTGACGACGTACAACGTCTATGTGACGTACAACGCCTTTTCGACTCAAAACTATAACAATTTAGATAAACCATTAAAAAATAATCTCTAACCAAAATAAAAACCGCAAACAACAACAATATAAACCGCAAACAACAATCAACGCATCCAGCGATGGGTGTAAAATTCATATTACATTTAACATACTACTTTATGCAAAACAAACAAAAAATCGGCATAGGGGGGGTAATAGGTGCTGCATTCTTGTTGCCTTTATCATCCTTTGCTGCTGACAAGACCATTGGCAGCCATGCCGCCGATGCCGCAAGTTTGCTGAAGCCTAAGACCGAGTCTGTTGCATTTGCCGACCAGCAGGCAAAGCATCAGAAGGTAACCGGTCAGGTGGTTGACGAAAACGGTGAAACCGTAATTGGTGCATCCGTTGTTTTGAAGAGCAACCCCAAGGTGGGCGCAGTGACTGACGCAGATGGTAAATTTACACTAACCGTATCAAACACTAAGGACGTACTCGTCGTATCGTACCTCGGCTATCAGTCGCAGGAGGTACCTATGAAGGGTAAGACCATTTTCTCGATTACTCTTAAGGAAGACGCCAAGCAGCTTGGCGACGTTGTGGTAACGGCTTTCGGTGCCACACAGAAAAAGGAGACCGTGGTAGGTTCGGTACAGCAGGTTAAGCCTGAGAGTCTGCGCGTGCCTTCGGCAAGTATTTCATCTTCATTCGCCGGCCGTCTGTCGGGTGTCATCGCTACACAGAGTAGCGGTCAGCCTGGTGCCAACGGTTCTGACTTCTACATCCGTGGTATCGCCACCATTAGTGGTGCCAAGTCTCCGCTTATCGTTATGGATGGTATGGAGATTTCGCAGGATGACCTCAACCACCTCGATCCGGACGTAATCGAGAGCTTCTCAATTCTTAAGGACGCATCTGCCACAGCCATGTACGGTTCGCGTGGTGCCAACGGTGTGCTCATCATCACCACCAAGAGTGGTCAGGACCTCGACAAACCGAAGATTTCGTTCCGTGTGGAGGCCAACGTCACTATGCCTACATCAAAGCCTAAGTTTGTTGACGGTGCTCGCTTCATGGAGCTGTTCAACGAGGCTGTGACCAACGAAGGCACTGGCAACACTCTCTACACAGCCGAGCAGATTGCAAACACTCGCAATCATGTTAATGGCGAGGTGTTCCCTGATGTCAACTGGTATAAGGAGATGTTCAAGACAGCATCTTACAACCAGAAGGCCAACATGAACGTGCGTGGTGGTACAAGCAAGATTGTGTACTTCATGAACCTCAACGTGAGCCATGAGACTGGTATGTTGCGCAATCGCAGTAAGGAGTACTACTCTTACAACAACAACATCGACTACATGCGCTATGCTTTCCAGAACAACATCGACTTCAACATGTCTAAGTCGTCGAAGATCTCACTCCACCTCTATGCTGGTCTCGACAACATGCACGGTCCGCTTGCTGGCAGCAACGACATCTCTCGTTCTTTGAACGACCTCTACTCGCAGATGATGAACGCCAACCCGGTGCTCTTCCCTATCAAGTACGACAGCGAGGGCGACGAGTGGGTACACTGGGGCTATCGTCAGCTTGCCAACGGTGGTAACTTCAACCCTATGGCACGCCTCGTGAGCGGCTATCAGGACTCATTTGCAAGTACCATCACAGCCAACTTGAACTTTGACCAGAAACTTGACTTCATTACCAAGGGACTCGGCTTCCACGTGATGTTCTCATTCAAGAACTGGTCGAAGAGTACTACTTTCCGTTCGCTCAACTTCAACCACTACGAGCTGAAGAACTATACTCAAAACGAGGACGGCACATTCTCATATGTGCAGACTCCTAAGGGCGATCCGTCTAAGCCAGTGCTTAGCAACTCAGGTCAGAACGCCGGCGACCGTCGCTACTATGCTCAGGCATATTTCGACTACAACCGTTCGTTCGGCGACCATACCGTTACGGGTATGCTCCTCTGGAACATCAACCAGTACAGTTCGAACATGTATTCTGACAATGTGCTCGCTTCTCTGCCACAGCGCAAGATAGGTTTCGCTGCACGTGCCACATACGACTATAAGCACCGCTACCTCATTGAGTTCAATGCCGGTTACAACGGTTCGGAGCAGTTTGCCAAGGGCCATCAGTGGGGCTTCTTCCCATCAGTAGGTTTGGGCTATAACATCAGCGAGGAGAAATTCTGGGAGCCTGTGAAGAGTGTTATTTCAAACTTCAAGATTCGTGGTACCTACGGTCTTGTAGGTAACGACCAGTATGGCTACGAGCGTTTCATCTATCGTGAGGACGTTGCTCTCACCGGCAACGGTTCGTTCACAACAGGTCTGCCAGGCAACTATGTTACTTATTCAGGTCCGGGATGGAACCGTCTGCGCAATGAGAACGTATCGTGGGAGGTTGGCCACAAACTCGACCTCGGTTTCGATATGCAGCTCTTCAACGCTCTCGACATCACTTTCGACTGGTTCCGCGAGCGCCGTTCTAATATCTTCCAGCAGAAGCTCTCTATTCCTAACTACTTAGGAACAGCCGACACCAAGATTTATGGTAACCTTGCTGAGGTTGTGAACCAGGGCTTTGATATGGCTGTAAACTACAGCAAGCGTATCAATCAGGATCTCTCAATCCAGTTCCAGGGCACATTCACCTACAACAACAACCACATCTCTGTATACGATGAGGCTCCGGGCAAGCGCGAGGCTATGAAGAGCCAGGGTAAGAACGTCAACACAGTATGGGGTTACGTGGCCAACGGTCTCTACATCGACAAGGCTGACATCGCCAACAACCCGACATCGACCCTTGGCAACATCGCTATCGCTCCTGGCGACATCAAGTATGTTGACCAGCCCGACCGCGACGGCAATTATGACGGACGCATCACATCCGACGACCAGGTGCCATTGGGCGTAAGCGTTCCTAAGATTATCTACGGTTTCGGTCCGTCAGTAGGCTACAAGAACTGGGACTTCTCGGTATTCTTCCAGGGTCGTGGCAACGTGGCTCTCATGCTTAGCGACATCCAGCCGTTCGGTTCTTCTTACCGCCGTGGCGTATTGGAGTTTATTGACGAGGACCACTGGAGTCCAGACAACCAGAACCCGAACGCCAAGTATCCGCGTCTGACCGACAACTACAACAACCACAACACAGTATCTTCAAGCTACTGGTTGCGCAACGGTAGATTCCTCAAGCTCAAGAACGCAGAGATTGGCTACTCACTGAAGAAGATGCGATTCTATGTAAACGGTACCAACCTGCTCACATTCTCACCGTTCAAGAAGTGGGATCCTGAGATGGGCGGTGGCAACTACACCACCAAGTATCCGACACAGATGACCGTTAACGTAGGTGTTCAACTCACAATTAATTAAAAAAACAATATGAAAATTCTAAATAAAGCAATCATAGGCTGTATGCTCGCTGCAGGACTCACGATGACATCGTGCGACTACCTTGACGTTATCCCCGACGAGACAACCACTGGCACCGACATGACCAAGGACCGCCAGGCAGCCCTCAACTATCTGTACTCTTGCTACGGATATTTGCCTACACCTAACGCCGGATCTTCGTCGCTCGACTTCCTTACCGGTGATGAGGTGGTTACGGCTTTCGAGCATGAGACATTCGCCGCTTTCCCGAAGGGCAACTATTCTGCCTCAAACCCAGTGATAAGTTACTGGAACACATTGTATCAGGGCATACGCCAGTGCTACATGTTCCAGGACGAGCTTAACAAGACTGGCAACTTCCACGGACTTGCCGAGAAGGACCGTGAGGACTACAAGGCACAGGTTACCTTCCTCATCGGATACTACCACTTCCTGCTTTCCCGCTGCTATGGTCCTATCATCATCGTTCACCAGACCCCAGACCCGATGCTTCTGCCATCCGACTATCAGGGACAGGAGCCTTACGACGACTGCGTGAACTTCATCTGCGAGAAGTTTGACGAGGCAGCCAAGGGTCTGCCTGCTACCCGCACCGGTGCACAGGCCAACGAGTTCGGTCTTGCCACCAGCGTAGCAGCCAAGGCGATGAAGGCAAAGATGCTGCTCTATGCCGCATCCCCACTGTTCAACGGCAACAGCAAGTTCTATTCCGACTTCAAGGACAAGGAGGGAAAGACTCTCATGCCGCTTACCTACGATGAGAGCAAGTGGAGCAAGGCTGCCGCAGCCTTCAAGGATGCCATCACCGCTGCCGAAGCTGCAGGCTACCACCTCTACGAGCGTGGCGACTGCAAGCTCAACAAGAACGGCTATCCAGCAGACCCACACGTGCGTGCCCTGCGCTACACCATCACCGACTACTCGGCAGAAGATGAGCAGGCAGGAGCCAACTCAGAGGTAATCTGGGCAGACTCCCGTGGCGAGGGTTACTACGGCATCCAGAACAAGAGCGTGCCATATGTCTATAGTGGCAACGGTGGCTGGAACGGTGTGGCTCCTACCATTGCCATGCTCAGCCGCTTCTACACCAAGAACGGTCTGCCTATCGATCAGGACAAGACCTTCGACTATGCCGACCGCTGGGAGCCTGTAGAGGTGGATGAGGCCCACAAGGATGAGGCTTATCCAGGCCGCAAGACCCAGAAGTTCAACCTCGACCGCGAGCCACGCTACTATGCTTGGGTTGCCTTCCAGGATGGCTACTACGAGATTCTGAGTGCTTCAAACAACGGTGCATATAGTGATGATGCCAACTACACGCTTACTTCCGACAACACCCATGGTCGCCTCATCTGCGACTTCATCATCGGCGGAAACTGCAGCCGTGGTGTGGATGCCAACTCAAAGCGTACTGGCGACTACTCGCCTACAGGCTTCCTCAACAAGAAGTTTGTGAACCCAGACCTCGCGAAGTCCAAAACCGGTTGGGAATACACCAATACCCCTTGGCCGCTCATCCGACTGGCAGAGCTTTACCTGAGCTACGCCGAGTGTCTTGCCGAGACAGGCGACCTGACCAATGCCCGCCTCTACCTTGACAAGGTGCGCACCCGTGCCGGTCTGCCTGGTGTTAAGGAAGCTTGGGAGCAGTTTGGTAAGGACCCTGCAAAGGCTACTACCAAGGAAGGCTTGCGCGATATCGTACGCAACGAGCGTATGAACGAGATGTATCTTGAGAACCAGAACTTCTGGGATATGCGTCGCTGGCTGCTCGCTGAGACTTACTTCAACGTTAAGGCTAAAGGTATGAACATTGACGCAGAGGATATCAACGACTTCAGCACCATTAAAGAGGTTGTGTTCGAGCGTAAGTTCCAGTCGCCGATGAACTATCTGATGCCAATCCCGTCAGCCGACATCAACCGTAACGACCACGTAGTGCAGACTCCTGGTTATTAATAAAAAGCATTGTTACAAATAAAAAGACACAATGATGAAAAAGACAATTATAAAAATGCTTATGGCTGTAGCTCTTGTTGGCACCGTAGCATCATGCTCTGATGACGACAATACAACACCGAGGGTGAACATCGAAGAGTCGACTGTCACCGTTGACAGCAAGCAGCCGGGCAAAGTGGTGTTCCACTGGACCACTCCAGAGAACGCAGACTTTTACTATATCAAGGTAGCATACGACGACCCCGTCAAGGGTCACCGCGTGCTCAACGCCAGCACTTATGCCGACTCAATTATGATTGATGGTCTGTATGCTAAATATGGCGATTTGACCTATACGTTCACAGCAGTAAGCAGAGACGGCGGCGAGAAGGCTCTCTTCACAAAGACTGCAACAGCAGGTTATGTACCTGCCGTTATCAAGGACTTTGAGGTTGGTCCTATCGACCTTACAGCCGCACAGCTTTGGACTGACGACCAGGAGTCTTCAGAGGGTCCTATCGCCAATCTTGTTGACGGCAACAATGCCACTTACTTCCACATGAGTTGGAGTGCGCCTTCACCATGGCCTCACTATATCCGTGTAGACCTTGGCAAGAAGGTAAAGGGCGTATCGTTCTGGTATAAGGGCCGTAACAACGCCAACAACGACAACCCGAAGAGAATGACCATCTTCGCCAGCAACAATGCAGGTGATACTCCTACAGCCGCTAATGCATGGGAGATTGGCAAACTCGGAAGCGATGTTCTGCCAAGTGGTACTGCTCCTGAATTCACTTCAGAAGGTTTGTTCAGTGAGGAGGAATTCCAGTATCTCTGGTTGCAGATTAATGAGGCTTACTCTGGCAGCAATTGGATTGCTATGGCAGAGCTTAGTGTAAAGGAAATGACTCGCTCAAAATACGATCCTGAGAATGAGCCTATCAAGTAGTCTTAGGTAGACATAACAAAAAAACTCCGTGAACAGCGGCTTCAAGCCAATGTTCACGGAGTTTTTTTGTTACTTCTTCCACAATCTTTTTATTGCCTCGAAAATCGAGTGGTGTGCTTGCTGGTATTCGTCCAGAGCCTTGCGCATTTCGCGTTCGCCTATCACGGTGATTTGTGCAGCCTTGTCGTAGTCAAACTCGCCGTATTGCTGCATCTGTGCTTCAACTACGATGTCAGGCTTGGAAATGAGAGCCTGCTGCTTGGTGTTTTGGTCGACCATAATGGCAATGGAGCGCAAAAGCATATTTATGTAGTTGGGAGTCATTTCTTCTTTATAGTTGTGTGTGTTCACGTTGACTCCAACGAGCAGGTCGCCACGATTTCTTGCCACCCGGTTTAGTGGCAGAGCATTAACCAGAGCACCGTCTACAAGCAGCATTTCGTCCTTCTTGATGGGGTCAAAGAAGAGGGGGATGGAAATGCTGGAGCGTATAGCTTCGTATAGACTGCCAGAGCGGAAAACAATTTCGCGTCCGCTGTTCCAGTCGGTGGCAACTGCTGTATAAGGAATGGGTAAGTCTTCGATATTCACATCGGGCACAATCTCTTTCAAGGCATCCATCACCTTAATGCCCTTCACCAGATGGTTACGGCTGAAGGAGAAGTCGACCAACGAGAATATTTGCTTCTTGCTCAGCCCTAACATCCACTTCTTCACCTCGCTGAGTTTGCCGGCAGCATACATGCCGCCAATCAACGATCCCATGGAGCAACCGGCAACGGAAGTAATGTTGAAGCCTCTACGCTCCAACTCTTCAATGGCTCCGATATGAGCCAAGCCGCGAGCGCCTCCGCTCGAAAGTACCAATGCTACATTCTTTTTCATTTTCTTCTTTTTTGGTTTTATGCCAACCCCGTATTCAGTAGGTTTTCTGAGCTTTGCTGTATGCGCAAGCGGTATTTGTCGGCATAGTAGATGCTCATAAGGCGGCGTGGGTCGCGGTCGGTAGGAGTCAGAGCAAGAGCTACGTGTCCCATGGTGCGGCGCAGATTCAGCTCGACGCATGGATGCAGCCAGAAACCGTCGCCGTCGGTGCGTGCCACTGCCATCATGTCTACGCCGAACGGACCAGTGTAAATGTCGTGCATCAGAGGTGCAACCGTCGATTGTATCTGCTGGCAGATGCTGTAGAGCAACTGCATGTCGGCATAGCGCGACAGTATTTCGCGCTTGTCTTTTTCCGTAGCGCAGATGCTGGCTGTATATGCTCCGCCACGAGTGTCGAATAGCGACAGGCCGAGATAGTCGATAGTTCCGTCGGCATTTGCCATAAACTCCATGCCGAAATCGTACACCTTATTATATAGTGGCTCAATCATGATGCCACCCTGCTGGCGCAGTACGCCACGCATCCATCCCAAAAGATGAGTGTCGGGGATGGGTTGTGCCACATAGCGCACACCTCTGCCGCTGCTGCTCCAGGGCGACTTCACCACGCTTCGGCCGTATTGCTGCATAGTCGCCAATGCCTCGTCTTCCGTAGCGCAGTAACGGCTTTCGCCAACTACGCCGGGATTGGCGTCGTGAAGCAAAGGCAGCAGATGTTCGGCTGCAAAACGGCGGCTGCTCATGTGGCGTATCTCGGCAAGGCGTTCGTCGGTAGGCAGCAGATGTTCGAGCGACGGGTCGGCACGCAGCAACTGCTCCTTTATGGTGCAGTCCCATCCCCATGGTGCAATCTGCAAGTCGTGGCGCATGTCGGGCGATATGTGCTTAAGGTCGGCTGGTGTGACGAAAGCTACGTCGTGGGCGTAGCGCTTCACGTGGCGCACCCATTCGAGTGCAGCCTCTACGTCGTCTACCAATACCATGTCGCCATCGTCTGCCCACAACGCAGGCAGAAAAGCAAGGTCGGCGCGCAGCTGGCGTCCGGCATGAGGAGCTGTGAAACGGGGTTGGTTGGCCGCAAGGGCAATGTCGTGTTCGGGATTGAATATATGGAGTTTCATTTCTTTTAGTTGACAAGTTGACGAGTTGACAAGTTGACAAGCTTGTTAGTGCTTGCCAAGTGTCCATAGAATACAAAATTACTTCATTTTTTTCAGATATTTCTCATATATGGCTCAACGAATGTAAAAAAAATAAAAAATCACATATTTTGCAATATTGGGTTTGCAAATAAAGAAATTAATATTACCTTTGCATAGATTAAATCTTAACAAACCAGACAAGAAACAGAATAAAAGCGGAATGGAAGCTTTCTTCAAGACACATAAGTACCTCGTTGAGCATACGGATGCTCCCGTCAGACGTGCCTTAATGGACGAAATTGACTGGAGCGACCGTCTGATTGGCATTAAGGGTACACGAGGTGTGGGAAAGACCACATTCTTGCTGCAGTATGCCAAGGAGAACTTTGATGCCGACGACCGCAAGTGTCTCTATGTGAATATGAATAACTTCTATTTCCAGGGACGTGGCATTGCCGACTTTGCTGCCGACTTCTACAATCTAGGCGGTGAGGTGCTGCTGGTCGACCAGGTGTTCAAGCAGCCCGAATGGAGTAGGGAGTTGCGCCTGTGCCACGACAATTGTCCGGGACTTAAGATAGTGTTCACAGGTTCGAGCGTGATGCGTCTTAAGGACGAGAACCCCGAGCTGAACGGTATTGTAAAGAGTTACAATCTGCGCGGATTCTCATTCCGCGAATACATGAATCTGCTTACTGGTAGCAAATTGCCAATTTATGGTCTTGACGACATCCTTGAGCACCATGAGGAGATAGCCACTAAGATAATAGGCGAGTGCAGCGATGTGCCCGAATACTTCCGCAGCTATCTGCACCACGGATTCTATCCCTTCTTCCTCGAACACCGCAATTTTGAGGAGAATCTGCTCAAGACGATGAATATGATGACCGAGGTGGACATTCTGCTCATCAAGCAGATTGAACTGAAATATCTCACAAAGATTAAGAAGCTGTTCTATCTGCTGGCTTTGGACGGAGCGAAGGCTCCTAATATCAGCAACCTCGCACACGACATCTCTACCAGCCGTGCCACGGTGATGAATTACATCAAGTATCTCTCCGACGCACGACTGATAAATATGATCTACAACCCGGGTGACGAATTCCCCAAGAAACCTGCCAAGATAATGATGCACAATCCTAATCTGCTGTATGCCATCTATCCCATTGTGGCACGCACTCAGGAGGTGATGGAGACATTCTTTGTCAACACGCTGTGGAAAGACCACAAAGTGCATCAGACGGGCAAGGACGCATGCTACATAGTAGACGACGACCGCCGTTGTCGCATTGTGGATGCTGCGAGCACCTCACGGTTGAGAAATACAGCCAAGACTATCTACGCCGAGTATAACACACCCAACGGCATTGGTAAAGACAACCATGTCCCGCTGTGGCTATTCGGATTATTATACTAAAACAAAAAATACATTAACATTTTATTTTTCAACAAAATGGCTAAAGAAAAAAAGTTTATCACATGTGATGGTAACACAGCTGCCGCTCACGTGAGCTACATGTTCACTGAGGTTGCTGCTATCTATCCTATCACTCCGTCATCTCCGATGGCCGAGCACGTAGATGAATGGGCTGCTAAGGGTCGCAAGAACCTCTTCGGTCAGCGAGTTTCTATCCAGGAAATGGAGTCGGAGGCTGGTGCAGCCGGCGCCCTCCACGGATCGCTCCAGGCTGGTGCCCTCACTTCAACATACACTGCATCGCAGGGTCTGTTGCTGATGATTCCTAACATGTACAAAGTAGCCGGTGAGTTGCTGCCTTGCGTATTCAACGTGTCAGCCCGTACATTGGCTTCTCACTCTCTGTGTATCTTCGGCGACCACCAGGACGTAATGGCTTGCCGTCAGACAGGCTTCGCCATGTTCTGCTCTGGTTCAGTACAGGAGGTTATGGACCTCTCGGCTGTGCCTCACCTCGCTACACTTGAGACATCTGTGCCGTTCATTAACTTCTTCGACGGTTTCCGTACTTCACACGAGTACCACAAGATCGAGGAGATGGATATGGAAGACATCCGTCCGTTGGTAAACCCCGAATATATCAAGCGTTTCCGCGACCGTGCTCTTACACCTGAGCGCCCTGTAACACGCGGTACTGCAGAGAACCCTGAGACATTCTTCACACACCGTGAGGCTTGCAACGAGTACTACGACCGCATTCCTGAGGTAGTAGAGAAGTACCTCGGCGAGATGACCAAGATCACTGGCCGTGAGTATCACCTCTTCAACTACTACGGAGCTGAGGATGCTGAGAACGTAATCATCCTCATGGGTTCGGCTACAGAGCCTGCTCGTGAGGCTATCGACTACCTCAACAAGCAGGGCAAGAAGGTTGGTATGGTGGCTGTTCACCTCTATCGTCCGTTCTCAGTAGACTTCCTGAAGAAGGCTCTTCCTGCTACAGTTAAGCGCATCGCTGTTCTCGACCGCACTAAGGAGCCGGGTGCTGAGGGCGAACCTCTGTACCTCGACGTTAAGTCGGCTCTTTATGACGACGAGCGCAAGCCGCTTATCGTTGGTGGCCGCTACGGTCTCGGTTCTTCAGATACAACACCTGCCAAGATTGTTGCTGTATTCAAGAACCTCGAGCTCCCGCAGCCTAAGAACCACTTCACTGTTGGTATCGTTGACGACGTTACATTCACTTCACTTCCTGAGGAAGAGGAGATTCCGATGGGCGGCGACGACCTGTTCGAGGCTAAGTTCTACGGACTCGGTGCTGACGGTACTGTAGGTGCAAACAAGAACTCTGTACAGATTATCGGTAACAACACCGACAAGTACTGCCAGGCTTACTTCTCTTACGACTCAAAGAAGTCAGGTGGTTTCACTTGCTCACACCTCCGTTTCGGCGACAGCCCAATCCACAGCGCATATCAGGTAAATACTCCTAACTTCGTGGCTTGCCACGTACAGGCTTACCTGCACATGTACGATGTTACTCGCGGTCTGCGTAAGAACGGCTTCTTCCTGTTGAACACTATCTTCGACGGCGAGGAACTCGTTAACTTCATTCCTAACAAGGTAAAGCGCTGCTTCGCTCAGAACAACATCACTGTTTACTATATCAACGCTACCAAGATTGCTCAGGAGATTGGTCTCGGCAACCGTACCAACACTATCCTCCAGTCGGCATTCTTCCGTATCACAGAGGTAATTCCTTTGGATCTCGCAGTAGAGCAGATGAAGGCATTCATCGTTAAGTCTTACTCTAAGAAGGGTCAGGACGTGGTCGACAAGAACTTCGCAGCCGTTGACCGCGGTGGTGAGTACAAGCAGCTCACTGTTGATCCGGCATGGGCTAACCTCGCTGATGAGGAGGCTAAGGAAGACAACGCTCCCGCATTCGTTAAGGAGCTCGTTCGTCCTATCAACGGCCAGGCTGGTGACTTGCTGAAGGTTTCTGACTTCGTTAAGCACAACACCGTAGACGGTACATGGGAGAACGGCACTTCTGCATTCGAGAAGCGTGGTGTAGAGGCATTCGTTCCGGTATGGAACGTTGAGAACTGTATCCAGTGTAACAAGTGTTCATTCGTTTGTCCTCACGCTGCCATCCGTCCGTTCGTTCTTACAGACGAGGAGCTCGCTGGCATCGAGGGTCTCGAGACTCAGGAGATCAAGGCTCCGGCTGCTCTGAAGGGCATGCACTTCCGCATTGAGACTTCTGTACTCGACTGTCTTGGCTGCGGCAACTGTGCCGACGTCTGCCCGGGCAAGAAGAACAAGGAGACTGGTGAGCTCGAGAAGGCTCTCAAGATGGTTCCGTTCAACGTAGACGCAGAGGATATGCAGAAGGAAGCACAGAACTGGGAGTACCTTGTTCACAATGTTGCTTCTAAGCAGGATCTCGTAGACATCAAGCAGAGCCCGAAGAACTCTCAGTTCGCTCAGCCTCTGTTCGAGTTCTCTGGCGCTTGCTCTGGTTGCGGTGAGACTCCGTACGTTAAGCTCATCTCTCAGCTCTTCGGTGACCGTCAGATGATTGCCAACGCTACTGGTTGCTCTTCTATCTACTCAGCTTCTATCCCGTCAACACCTTACACAAAGAACGCTAAGGGTCAGGGTCCTGCATTCGACAACTCATTGTTCGAGGACTTCTGCGAGTTCGGTCTTGGTATGGTACTCGGCAACAAGAAGATGAAGGAGCGCATCTGCCACCTCCTCGAAGAGGCTAAGGCTGACGAGCACGTTCCTGCAGAGTTCGTAGCTGCTGCTGACAAGTGGATGGCTAACATGAACGATTCAGAGGGTTCTAAGGAGGCTGCTGCCGAGCTTAAGCCGCTCATCGCCGCTGGTGCTGAGAAGGGTTGTCCGGTTTGCGCTGAATTGAAGACTCTCGACCACTACCTCGTAAAGCGCAGCCAGTGGATTATCGGTGGCGACGGTGCTTCTTACGATATCGGTTACGGCGGTCTCGACCACGTATTGGCTTCTGGTGAGGACGTTAACATCCTCGTTCTCGATACTGAGGTTTACTCTAACACTGGTGGTCAGTCGTCTAAGTCTACTCCGCTCGGCGCTATCGCTCAGTTTGCTGCTCAGGGCAAGCGTATCCGCAAGAAGGACCTCGGCTTGATGCAGACAACTTACGGCTACATCTACGTAGCTCAGATTGCTATGGGTGCTGACAATGCTCAGACATTGAAGGCTATCCGCGAGGCTGAGGCTTATCCAGGTCCGTCACTCATCATCGCTTACGCTCCGTGTATCAACCACGGCTTGAAGCGCAAGGGCGGTATGGGTCGTTCACAGAACGAGGAGAAGCTCGCTGTCGACTGCGGTTACTGGCACTTGTGGCGTTTCAACCCACAGTTGGCTGACGAGGGCAAGAACCCGTTCACACTCGACTCTAAGGCTCCGAAGTGGGATGACTTCCGCGACTTCCTCCTCGGTGAGGTTCGTTATCTGTCAGTACAGAAGGCATTCCCGAAGGAGGCCGACGAGCTCTTCACACAGGCAGAGAAGATGGCTAAGCTCCGCTACCAGACTTACGTTCGTAAGAGCCAGGAGGACTGGAGCGAGCAGATCTAAAAAAGACTGATTAATATTATATAAAAAAAGTGGCAACACAGGAGAGTCATGACCTCCAGTGTTGTCACTTTTTTTGTTTACGAAGTTGCCAGTCTCGCAAATTATGATTAGTTTTGCATTCTGCATTCAAGAAACTAACGATTTCATACAGATACAAATACAAAAAGATGATACAGGAATACCAGATACGAGTGTTGCCCGTTGTGGCTTCGAGCGAACAGAATATCCGACAGTTTGTGGCAGAGGATAAGGGTATTGATGCCCGCACGATTAATGCCGTGCGTGTGCTTAAGCGTAGTATTGACGCCCGCCAGCGCACTATTTTCATTAATCTTACGGTAAGAATATATATCAACGAATTGCCGCAGGACGATGAATATGTAAGCACTGAATATGGCGACGTAAGCTCTAAGCCTACAGTAATAGTGGTGGGTGAGGGTCCTGGCGGATTGTTTGCCTCGCTTCGACTCATTGAGCTCGGATTGCGCCCTATCGTGTTGGAGCGTGGCAAGAATGTGCGCGACCGTAAGGTAGACTTGGCAAATATCAAGAAGATGCAGAAGGTAGACCCTGAGAGCAACTATTGCTTCGGCGAGGGTGGTGCAGGCGCCTATTCTGACGGCAAGCTATATACCCGTTCGAAGAAACGTGGAAACATTGAGAAAATTCTTAATGTATTTTGTCAGCATGGTGCGTCGACCTCAATTCTTGCCGACGCTCATCCGCACATTGGCACTGACAAGCTGCCAAAGGTGATTGAAAATATGCGCGAGACGATAATAAGATGTGGAGGCGAAGTGCACTTCCAGACCAAGATGACGCGTCTGATTATCGACGGCGACGCTGTTGTAGGTGTTGAGGCTGTAAATCTGCTGAATGGTGCAGAGGAGACTTATCGTGGTCCGGTGATACTTGCTACTGGTCATTCGGCACGCGACGTTTATCGCTATCTGGCTGAGGCTAAGGTGGAGATTGAAGCAAAGGGTATTGCCGTTGGCGTGCGTCTGGAGCATCCCTCGCATCTGATCGACCAGATACAGTATCACTCTAAGCAGGGTAGGGGCAAGTATCTGCCTGCGGCTGAATACAGCTTTGTGACGCAGGTGGCAGATCGCGGTGTTTATTCGTTCTGTATGTGTCCTGGCGGTTTTGTCATTCCGGCTGCTACCGATAAGGAACAGCTCGTGGTGAACGGTATGAGTCCGAGCAATCGTGGCACACAATGGAGCAATTCGGGTATGGTAGTTGAAACACGTCCTGAGGATGTAGAAGGCGACGAAAACGATCCGTTGCGTATGATGCACTTCCAGGAGCAGCTTGAGCGTGCATGCTGGCAGCAGGGTAATATGAAACAGACGGCTCCGGCGCAGCGTATGGCTGATTTTGTCAACGGCCGTCTTTCGTACGACTTGCCAAAGAACAGCTATGCACCGGGACTGATATCGTCACCGTTGCACTTCTGGTTGCCACGTCAGGTGAGCAAGCGATTGCAGGAAGGATTCAAGAAGTTTGGCAAGATGAGTCACGGCTTCCTCACCAACGAGGCTGTGATGATAGCCACTGAGACGCGTACATCGTCGCCGGTACGCATTGTGCGCGACCGTGAGACATTGCAGCATGTGCGCATACATGGACTTTTCCCATGTGGCGAGGGTGCCGGATATGCAGGCGGCATCGTGTCGGCTGGTGTCGATGGCGAACGCTGTGCCGAGATGTGTGCCGCCTACATGGAGGTATAGATATAGGGCGAGTAGTTTTTCCTACTCGCCTATTTTTATGACGTATTCGCTCATAAACGAAGCTCCGGGTTGCAGATGGTTCATGAGATATTTGTCGCGGAACTGTCCCTTATATTCGTAGTGGTCGTGAACGCCATACCACGGTTCGAGGCAGATAAAGGGGGCATTCTTGCCGTAGGGGGTCCATATGCCTACACAAGGTGTGTTGAAGTTCACGGTAACTACAGGACGGGCATCCTGCGGGTCGAGTATCTCGATTGAGTGTAGCTGACAGTGGTCGATGACGATGGCGTCGTCCTTAAAGGTCTCCTCATTGAATGGCAGCAGTCCGCCTTCAAGTGTGGGCAACGGATAGCGGTCGTCGGTTATGCAGCCGTCATGATTGCCGTAGATGCGGTCAATCTCGTCGGTGTTGTCGAAGCGCAGCACACCCTTGATGGGTTCGCCTTCGTTGATGCCCGGCAGATTGAAGGCTGGATGTGCGCCTATCTGGAAGTGCATCTCACGGGTGTCTGTATTGTGTACGTGCCAGATTACGTGTACCTCATTGTCAACCAACTTGTAGGTGACTGATAGGATGAAGCGGTAGGGATACTGGCGTAGCGTGTTCTCGGTCTCGTGCAGTACATAGGTGACGCTGTGGTCGGTTTGGCGCAGAACCTTGAAGTTCATGTCTCGTGCAAATCCGTGACGTCCCAACTGATAGGTCTCGCCCTCGGTGCGGTAGGTGCCTTTCCACAATCCGCATACTATAGGGAAGAGAATCGGTGAGCGTCTGCCCCAATACTTGTCGTTGCCCTGCCAAAGATATTCCTTGTCGTTGGCGTCCTTTATACTCTGAAGTTCGGCACCAAGGTCGGACACTTCAACTGTCAAATATTCGTTTTGTAGATTTTCCATTTGTTTGGTTTTTAGTCTTCAAACTTCGTTATTTGGTTCTTTCTTCAAACATCTTCATGAGCCACTGCTTCTGTTCGGCAATGGTCAGATTGCTGTTGTCAAGCACCAGGGCATCGTCGGCTTGACGCAGTGGTGATGTGGCGCGGTGGGTGTCGATGTAGTCGCGCTCCTCTACATTCTTGAGGATGTCGTCGAAGTCGGCAGGCATTCCTTTAGCCTGAAGTTCCTTGTATCGGCGCATAGCACGTATCTCAGCTGTGGCTGTAACGAAAATCTTCAGCTCGGCATCGGGGAATACAACGGTTCCTATATCGCGTCCGTCCATAACGATGCCTTTCTCACGACCCATAGCCTGCTGTTGCTCCACCAGTTTGGCACGTACGAACGGCAACGCTGCTACGGGGCTGACATGCTGCGATACCTCAAGCGAGCGTATCGCATGTTCTACAACCTCGCCGTTGAGGCAAGCTTCAGGACGACCAGTCTCAGCATTCAGTTTGAACGAAATCTGTACCTGTGGCAGAAGCTGCTCCAGACGTTCTGCATCGATGGTGTCGTTGCTGTCGAAGAGGTTGTTGCGCATTGCAAACAGTGTCACGGCACGATACATAGCGCCAGTGTCAACGTATATATAGCCCACCTCATGGGCAAGATCTTTTGCCATTGTGCTTTTTCCGCACGACGAGTAACCGTCAATGGCTATCACAATTTTCTTCATTCCAGTATATAGTTTTATATAATTCTCTTTTTACCCTTTTACATTTTTACTTTTTTACCTTTTTTACTTTTCAAAGGTTGAACGCTGCATTCACCACTATCGACGAGCTCGACACGTGGTATTTGCCATATGCAAGGTTTATCTTGACGCGGCTTAGATTTAGTCCGGCACCAAACGATAGACCTGCACCGTGCGAACTCTTGCCGTCTGCCGATTCAATCTTCATATCATGAGCCCGACGGAAGTTGTAGCCGCCACCGATCCATATCGACTCCGATATGACGGCGTCGACACCGAGTACGAGGTGGTTGATAAAGTTGTAGTTCCAGTGATTGAGGTCGACAAGTGTTGCCGACAGTCGGAAAGGCATGTTTTCAAATTTCTTGCTTGCACCTACTTGTAGGTCGATAGGCATGCTCTCAAAGTCGTCATCATACGCCTTGAGTTGTCCACCAAGGTTGCGTGCCACGGCAGAAACCGACCATTCGGTATCGGGGTCGTAATAGTTGAGACCGAGGTCGACACCCATAGCCAGTGAGTTGTAATCGCCTATGTATGAAGTGATGAATCGGGCAGCAATGCCGCCAGCAATGCGACTGCCGAGCATATATGAGAAATGTCCGCTAACGGCAATGTCTTTAGCCGAAAATTCTCCCGTCTGTTGATTGTTGGCATCAGTCTGTCGCATCGTGCCGTAATTGATAAACTGTCCACTTACGGCCCACGAAATCTTTTCACCAATATTGCGATTGAATGATACGCTTGCTGCCATCGAGCCCGACATGTATGTCATGAAGTTGAATCCGATGGTCTTGTCGCTTACCGACGACAGAAGGGCTGGATTATGGAATGTCAGCGAAGCGTCGTCTTCGATAAGTGTAGTGTTGTCGCCACCCAGCGCCGCAGCGTGCGCGCTTACCGGAAGACGCAGAAAATTATATAGAGTCTGGCTTTCCTGGGCGCACATTGTGGCGATGCTGGCGAATGTAAGTATATAAAATGCGGTTAAAAATCTTTTCATCGTTTATATAATATGGTGCAAAGTTAATAAATAAACGATAAACGCCACATTTTATTGTCTCGTTTTATTATCTCATTTTATGATTTCCTTGGCACGCTCAAGTGCCAGATTGATGTGGCTACAGATGTTGTCCTCACCGATAAGGTCGTAGAACTTGGCCTTTTCGAGCTGGCTGTGTACCTTAGGACTTACTCCCGACAGTACAATCTGTATGCCCTCATTCTTACTCATAAGGCAGAGGTTGGTAAGGTTATGAATACCTGTTGAGTCGACAAATGGTACTTTGCGCATACGGATGATACGTACCTTAGGACGGTCGCCGAAGGTGGCCATAATCTCCTCAAACTTGTTGCCCGCACCGAAGAAGTAAGGACCGTTGATTTCGTATACCTCAACGCCCTGCGGGATTGTAAGGTGTTCAAGATTACCCTTGACGATGTCCGACTCCTCGTTGATTTCGTCCATGATAACCTTCACGTCGGTAGTCTCCGACATACGCTTCATGAAGAGCAGACAGGCGATGATAAGTCCCACCTCAATAGCCACGGTAAGGTCGAAGATGATGGTGAGGAAGAATGTGATGAGCAGCACGGTGACGTCACTCTTAGGGTTCTTCATCAGTGCTACGAACGAGCGCCATCCACACATTCCATATGACACGATGACGAGTACACCGGCAAGACAAGCCATCGGGATGTACTTGGCAAGTGGCATGAGGAAGAGGAAGATGAGCAGCAACACTACAGCATGGATAATGCCTGCGATAGGTGTACGGCCACCGTTGTTGATGTTGGTCATTGTACGGGCAATGGCTCCAGTGGCAGGAATACCGCCGAAGAGAGGCGAGGCAAGGTTTGCCACACCCTGAGCTATAAGCTCTGTATTAGAGTTGTGGTGGTCGCCAATTACACCGTCGGCTACTGTGGCTGAAAGTAACGACTCGATGGCGCCAAGCACTGCAATGGTGAGTGCAGGTGCAACAAGACTCTTAATTGTCTCCCATGTCATTGCAGGTACCTGCATTTCGGGAATAGCATTGCTCACGCTGAAGCGGTCGCCGATGGTCTCGATTGAGGTAACGCCAAAGTAGGTCTTAAGTATCAAGGCTGCAATGGTCATGATGATGATGGCAACGAGCGAGCCTGGTATCTTTTTGCTGAACTTAGGAGTGATGGCAATGATTATAACGCTCACGATACCCACGAGTGAGCACCACAGGTCGGCTGTAGAGAAATGCGATATGTAGCAGCCCCATTTCTCGATGAAGTCGGACGGTACAGAGTCGATGGTCAGTCCGAAGAGGTCCTTTATCTGTGTGGTGAAGATGGTAACGGCAATACCGCTGGTGAATCCTACAACAATAGGGTAGGGGATGTACTTGATGATAGTGCCGAGTTTCAGCACGCCAAACATAATAAGGAATACGCCTGCCATGAGTGTGGCTATGGTGAGACCCTCAAGGCCGTACTTCTGTATGATGCCGTATATGATGATGATGAAAGCACCCGTAGGACCTCCAATCTGTACTTTGCTGCCACCGAGCAGCGAGATAATGAATCCGGCTACTATAGCCGTGATGATGCCTTTTTCAGGCGTTACGCCCGAGGCGATACCAAATGCAATGGCAAGCGGCAGGGCCACAATGCCCACAATGATACCCGCCATGAGGTCGCTCATGAACGTCTTGCGGTTGTACGACTTAAGTGTCGTAAACAGTTGGGGTTTGAAATCGAATGTCTTCATCCTCAAATTTTTAGTGTTGAAATGAATTGAATATAAAACAATAGTTTCCTGTAAACGACTGCAAAATTAAGCATTTTTTAGAAGATGACAAAATCGTAACCAAGCAAAAAGGGGAAAAGCGGTTGGTATAAATAATAATTTATGATGTTTCGTTACTTTTTGTGCCAGACATTGTGTAACTTTGCAAAACAGAGGCTTCACCCTGGCCCTGTAATAAATATAAAACAATAATAGATTATTAAGGAGTGGAAGAGAAAAAGTCACGGCGTGCCGATTTGGATAGATGGCGTCCTCTGTTTTTCATAGTGGGACTCGTATTGCCTCTGTTGCTGTTTCTTGCCGCACTGGAATACAGAACTTTGGCAGAGCCGGAAATTGACGTGTCAAGTCTTTTGGACAAACTCTCGAAAGAGAAGGAGTATATACCCGTGCCCAATCGCACTGATAAGGTGGCGGCTGTCGACGCTAAGCCGAAGAAGGTTGATACGCAGAAGCTGGAAGTGGTAGAGCATAAGACAGAGATGGAGAAACTCAATGATATAACCCAAAAGCGCATTGAGGGAGAGGACGGTGGTGAGGATGCTGCTACAGAAAAGGCTGATGGCGACGATAAAACCCCACCGCAGCCTGTTGCCGTAGACTTGGGCGACAATCCGCTCAACTTCCGTATTGTCGAGCAGTTGCCCGAATTTCCTGGTGGAATGTCGGCATTTGTAAAATGGCTCACCGACAACCTGAAGTATCCATATGTGGCACAAAACCAGAAAATAAAAGGGCGTGTTGTCATAACGTTCATAGTAAATAGCGACGGCACAACAAGCGATTTGAAGATTTCAGAGTCGGCCCATCCACTTCTCGACCGTGAAGCCATGCGCGTAATGCGTAAGATGCCACGCTGGAAGCCAGGCATAGCCAACAATCGCCCGTGCCGCACTATGATGGCAATTCCTGTTGAATTCGCATTATAATCATTATTGTATAATAATAGACGTTAATAATTGAACAAAAGATACATTAAAAAGATATTATGAAGACTGCCTATGAAATATTGAAGCAAGTGAATGATTTTCTTGATAATCTTGCTTACGATCGCAAACCTGAGTCGCTTTACGATCCGATACGTTATGTTCTCTCTATGGGAGGCAAGCGCATTCGTCCAGTACTGATGCTTCTGGGCTACAATATGTTCAAGGACAATCCTGAAAGCATACTGATGCCGGCATGTGCCCTTGAAACCTATCATAACTATACATTGCTGCATGACGACTTGATGGACAATGCTTCGATACGTCGTGGCCATCAGACCGTACATTGCAAGTGGGACGCAAACACAGCAATCCTGTCTGGCGACTCAATGCTTGTACTGGCTTATCAGCGTATGGCACAATGCGATAAGGCTTATCTTGCGCAAGTGCTCGATATTTTTACTGAGACAGCATTGCAGATAGGCGAGGGTCAGCAGTATGATATGGACTTCGAACATCGCAATGATGTGGCAGAAGATGAATATATTGAGATGATTCGCCTCAAGACAAGTGTGCTGCTTGCGTGTGCACTGAAGATAGGTGCTGTGTTGGCTGGCGCATCTGACGAGGATGCCGAGAACCTTTATAAGTTCGGCGAGCGAATCGGTCTTGCTTTCCAGTTGCAGGACGACTATCTTGATGTATATGGCGACCCGAAGGTGTTTGGCAAGGCTATTGGTGGCGATATCACATCAAACAAGAAGACCTATATGCTCATCAACGCCTTTAATCGTGCCAATGCTGAGCAGCGTGCCGAACTGGAACGTTGGGTAAATGCAGAGACTTTTGATCGTGAGGAAAAGATTGCAGCTGTGACAAGACTGTACAATGAGATTGGTATAGACCGATTGGCACAGGATAAGATTGCACAATACTTCGATGAGAGCCGTAAGTATCTTGAAGCAGTGAGTGTATCGGATGAGCGCAAGGTAGAACTGGCAGCCTATGCACAGCGTATGATGAAGCGTAAGTATTAATTGTTTATGTTTCATCCAATCAATCAAATTAATCATTACTCATTTTAATCATTAATCATTAAAAAGTGCCCTACCGTAGATTTCCTAAGACAGACACTGCCCGCCTACGTTCGCTTGGAGTGCTGCTTGACAATAATGACGTTTATGCTGCCAAAAGCAGATTTATCAGCATGGATGTTATTACTCAAGCAAAGAAACTGCACGACCAATTGAAGACGCTGAGCAGCCAGTTCCTGTTGTGTTATGAGGCTCAGATGCGCAACTATAAGCGCGTAGCCAAACCCCAGAAGTACATGATGATGTATCTGCAGCACTTTGTACGTGTGCTGCTTATGGGCGTGGAGCGTGGTGAAATAAAAAGTTCGGCACTGAGCGAATATTATGCCATTGAAAATGCCGACGAGACATTACGTTTGTTGCATAATGTAGAGGATGCCAACCGTATCGCCCCAATGGTGATAAAAGGCGAGAAGAAGCGCATTGCAGCTGGAGGCCGTCCTATATATAATCCTACCATTGGTATGGTGGCAACGCATTATGACATATTTGCCGAAATTTACAAACAGCAGCGTATACTTAACGACAAGGCCGACCGTGCGCTTACCGAACTGAAGGCTTTGCGTGCGCAGACAGATGCGCTGATCGTTGACATTTGGAATACTGTCGAAGCTCGCTTTGCAGAGTTGCCGCCTGAGACACGCTATGATGAGTGTCGTAAATATGGCTTGATATATTATTATCGTAAAGGAGAAAACAAAATATGAATTTCATAGACACACACACGCATCTTGATGGCGAGGAGTTTGCTGCCGACCTGCATGAGGTTGTCGATAGAGCTCGTGAGGCTGGGGTGAGCAAGGTGTTTGTGCCGGCTATCGACCTTAAGTCGGTCGATACGGTGGTAGAAACCTGCAATCGCTTTCCCGGCTATGCCTATCCGATGATTGGTTTGCATCCCGAAGAAGTAAAGGCTGATTGGAGCAGTGTGCTTGATGAGATGTACAAGCGTCTGAAGCCCGGTCATCCTTTTATAGCTGTAGGCGAGGTGGGAATAGATTATTATTGGTCGCGCGAGTTTGAGAAAGAGCAACTTAGGGCTTTTGAGCGTCAGGTGGAGTGGTCGATAGAGACACGTCTGCCGCTTATGATTCATTGTCGTAAGGGACAGAACGAGATGGTAAGCATGCTGCGACGTTATGCTGATGAGTTGCCGGGTGGCGTTTTCCATTGCTTTACAGGCAATGAGCACGAGGCTGAGGAGTTGTTACAGTTTGAACGATTTGTCCTTGGCATCGGTGGTGTGTTGACTTTCAGGAAGAGTCACCTGCCCGAAGTGTTGCCAAGTGTGGTGCCACTCAATCGTATTGTTCTCGAAACCGACTCGCCATACATGGCGCCCGTGCCAATGCGAGGCAAGCGCAACGAGAGTGCGTATGTAGCTTATGTATTGCAGAAACTTGCAGTGTGCTACGGTGTTGACCCACAATGTGTGGCTGATACTACAAACGCTACAGTTAAGAGAATTTTTGGTATATAAAAAAGGTTCGGCTTTGTGAAGCTGAACCTTTTTCGTAATTATTCTTTTATTTCTTAAGAAAACAGTATTGGCTTATTACGGCTCCATTGTCGTCCGCAAGGAATTTTACCAATCCAGTCTTGTTGTTATTTGCTTCCACATTGGCGTTGGTTAAATTCACGTTGTCTATAACTTTCTGTCCGTTTACAGATACAGTGATGTTGTTGGCTGTAACGTTGATATTGGTGGTACACCAATTGTTGTTGCTTGTGAACTTATTCCATTTGTCGCTTTTGTATAGGCGTACTCCATGGAGACGATTGAATACGAGCATTGGTACTGAGTGTAGGTTTAGTATCAAATCACCGTCAGTAAGCCAGTCGAATGTGAGGTCAAAGTCGGCAAGTTCATCGTGGATAATCCAAAAACCGCGTTTTCCCATGTGGGTTTCTTCTGTGTGGTTCTGATTGTAGCCACCTTCGGCTTGCCAGTTGTTGATGGCAGTAAGAATTTGGTCAATGTGTTTGTTGACTCCTTCTTCATCATAGTGGCGGATAAACGACTGCTTTGCCGAATTGAGCAGAGTGTGGACATATTTGCCAGCGTTGGCTTCGGGATGTGAACTTATTATTTCTGTTAAGGCGATAGCCAGAGCATCAGATAAGTTAGCGTCGCAGTAGTACTTGCGTATATAAGCCAGAGCTTGAATGCAGTGGGTGTTGCCCATTTCCAAGATAATCTTGCTACGTAGATTGTCATTGGATGTCAGTGCATCGGCATCGCGAAGAATAAGATATCGTTCCTCTGGTGTCAGTGTAGCGTGTTCGGCATTTATCAGTATTCGTGCCAAAATAGCATCGCGCTCAGCCGAAGATTTTTGTTTTGCCAAATTTGTCAACAAGTGTACAGCCTTTTCGGGGGCGTTGTTTGTAATAATGTTATCTGCCTCGTCCTGTGGCTGCTTGCTCATTTCGGTTATTTTGCTATTTAGACTTGTCGGCCAGAATGGAATGACTGCTGGCTGTGGTTTTTCTATAGCAGTTTTTTGTGCTTTGTTGATGGTATTAGTTTGTGCATAAAGTGCAATATCACAGCATATTGCAATAAGTAGAATCGTAATGCGTCTCATTTTTAATTATTGTTCTTATTATTTTTTGACTTGCAAAGGTACGCATAAAAACACAGAAGACCTAATGTCGTGTTGTTTTATGAAAATAAAAACATAAAATTTTGTTACTTTCGTTGCTGTTGTCTGATTTTATATGTAATTTTACACTATGTATCAGAAATTCATAATAAACCAAGATGGAGTGTTGAAGTTTGGTAATGTCTATCTGCATCGCGATCTGCTCGGCAGGGGCGAACGCTGCCCTTTTGGAGGTGGCTTGTGGAAGATTGACAACAGCCGTGGAGCCATAATGCTGTATGGACGTTCGTTTGACTTTGGACGGCCTGACTTCGACTTTCTGAAACGTGTGGACTGGAGCTTTCTCGGAGGCAAGGAGCATCCTTTGCTTTTCCTTCCACATTGGCCTGACGAGAGTATTGTAAAGCCGGTGCTGGTTAATGTCACCTATTAATAAATGTATGAAAAATAAACCAACAACGAAATGAGCAATATTAAATACGACAACCCTGTAGAACAGAAATTTCACGACGACCTTTATGGCTACTTGCGTACACTTGACTTGGTAGACGAGCGTATGCCAGAAGCTCCGGATCTTGACGACCTGTGGTTTAAGATAGGCCAGAGCTATATGGCTGACGGCATACGCGAGTACAATACAGGCTACCCGTCAGTTGCTTTGGGATGGATGATGTTCATAGGTATGGCTGTAGCCAAGTATTGGGATGTGGAATGGGAAGTGTACGGCAAGGTGCCCGATTTGTATGTCTATCTGCGCGACCGTATCGACTTCGACCATATGGACGACTACATTCTCGACAAAGTGCTTTGTCTTGATGCCGACAGTCGCAAGAAGATGAACGATGCTGTGGCTGAGAGCGCTTCGCGTACATACAATATGATGTCGCACATGTGTCTCGAGCCTGGCACAGCTGCTGCCATGCGTGCTTTTACTGCTGCTCTGCACCAGATGTATGTAATGGGTGTAGCTGTAGAATTGAAGGCTCTGGGCTACCACATGACAAAGCTGTAAGGCTTAAAATAAATAAAACAACCCTTAAAACCTATTTGATTATGTTAGAATATCTGTTACAACACCTATGGGCCATTTGGACATTAGTGGCAATGTTGTGTCTTATAATGGAGATGTCATCGGGCGATTTCTACATCACTTGTTTCGGCATTGGAGCAATTGTTGCTCTTATTGTGTCGCTGTTTGCTGCACCATTTTGGTTGCAGGTAGTGGTGTTCGCGGTGTTCAGCGTGCTTTCTATCTTCTATCTTCGACCGAGTCTGGTGGCTCTGCTCAATCATGATGCCGACCGTCGTGTGAGTAATGCCGATGCCATCATTGGTCGTACAGGTGAGGTGACAGAGGCTATTAAGGCTGGCGGCTATGGACGCGTGAAACTTGACGGCGACGACTGGAAGGCTCAGTCGGACTGTGCTGCCGACCTCGAAATAGGTACTAAGGTGCGCATCGTGGGACGTGAGAGCATCATCATAAAGGTGGTTCCCGAAATTTAAACACTAATCATTAACAATTAAAACATTAGTACAATGGAAATCATGACAATCATTCTTATTGCACTTGTAGTGCTTGCAGTCATTTTCGTGAAGATGGCTGTTGTTATCATCCCTCAGAGCGAGACAAAGATTGTTGAGCGTCTTGGTAAGTATTACGCCACGCTCAGCCCAGGTATAAATATCATCATACCGTTCATCGACCGTGCCAAGACCATTGTCACCATGTATCGTGGACGCTATGCTTACTCTACTACTATCGACCTGCGCGAACAGGTATACGACTTCGACAAGCAGAATGTTATCACTAAGGATAATATCCAGATGCAGATTAACGCCCTGCTTTATTTCCAGATTGTCGACCCGTTCAAGGCTGTTTACGAAATCAACAATCTGCCTAACGCTATCGAGAAACTCACACAGACCACTCTGCGTAACATTATAGGTGAGATGGAGCTTGACCAGACCCTTACATCGCGCGACACTATCAATACCAAACTTCGTGCTGTGCTCGACGATGCTACCAACAAGTGGGGTATCAAGGTGAACCGTGTAGAGTTGCAGGATATCATTCCGCCGTCAAGCGTACTTCAGGCAATGGAGAAGCAGATGCAGGCCGAGCGAAACAAGCGTGCTACTATCCTCACATCCGAAGGACAGAAGCAGGCGGAGATCCTCAAGTCGGAGGGTGAGAAAACTTCTACCATCAACCGTGCTGAAGCTGCCAAGCAGCAGGAAATTCTTCGTGCCGAGGGTCAGGCTCAGGCTCGTATTCGCAAGGCAGAGGCAGAGGCTGTTGCCATTGAGAAGATAACAGAGGCTGTTGGCAAGAGCACCAATCCTGCCAACTATCTGCTTGCACAGAAGTATATCCAGATGATGCAGCAGCTTGCCGAGGGCGACAAGACAAAGACGGTCTTCCTGCCGTTTGAGGCAACAAATATGCTGGGCAGCTTGGGAGGAATAAAGGAGCTATTTAAGGAGGAGAAGTAAAAGCCCCACCCATGGCCCCCTCCCCCATAGGGAGGGGAGCTAACACCTTATTATTATATATTGGTCCACTTATAACTTGTAACCTCCAAATTACTCGCCCAATATATTGGATAATTCCATTTTTTGAATGGTCGTTCGTAGGTACTTAAAAAGTTTAATTTATAATAGTGTTGCGGGATTAAGAACATAATGAAAAGACTTAAATCATATATACTATTTATATTGTTGCTGTTGGTAACTGTTCTTCCGGCACAAGGGCATATTTCCAGAAATATGTTCATGATTTCCAACCTCAATACAGATAATGGACTGTCCAGTTCTCGTGTCTATTCTATTGTTGAGGCAGAGGATGGTGCTATGTGGATAAGTACTAAACGAGGGGTTGACCGATACAACGGGCAATTGGTTTTTAATTACACATTGGCTACAGAAATGCAGTATAGTGATGCCAGTGGCAGAAATATCAAATTGACCCAAGATTATCATCGGCAGATATATGCTTACGACAACAAGGGAAAAGTATATATATATAATAAGGTGAAAGATACGTTCGTCTTGAGATGTAATCTTCTGAATATTCTTGGAGGAAGCATTGTATTGAACGAATTGCTGGTAGATGAAAAGGGCAACTTCTGGTTGGCTATGGATAAAGGTCTTTACTGCTTGTCAGCTTCTGCTGACGGGAAGGAAATCGTTCGCGAGAAAGCTAAAGGCAGATTTATATTAAAAGATACCTATATTAATCATATCCAGTTTGTTGGTCAGAGACTCTTGATAGGAACTTCCAAAGATGTATATTGCTATTCGGTAGCTACACAGAAAATAGCAAAAAAGATAAGCGGTAGCTCTGTGGTTTCTTCTTATCATGATGTAGAGGGGCATCATATTTGGTTGGGTACTTTTCATGAAGGAGTGAAGGTGGTGGATGATAGAACTTGGAAGCCAATCAAATCTATAGCTTTCCATTCTTTACAGAACATTCCACAGATTCCCGTACGTTCTATTATTTCATTTGATTATCAAACCATTCTGATGGCTGTAGATGGAGCTGGAATCTATGCCTATGATAAGCTGAATAAACAAACCAAGCTCTTACTGAATACAGATGGACGTCATGGTAACATACTGAATGGTAATGGTTTATATACTTTGTGCCGCGACCGCTTTGGAGATTTATGGGCAGGTTCTTATTCGGGAGGAGTAGATTTAGCCATTCCGATGGAACATACTCTGGAGTATATTACGCACGAGAATCTTAATAATCAATCGCTGTTAGATGATTGTGTGAACGATGTATTCCAAAGCCGCGATGGAAAAATATGGTATGCTACAGATAAAGGAGTAAGTGTTTATGATTCGCAGGCTTATTCCTGGCATCATGGACTATATAATAAGGTGGCACTTACGATTTGTCAGACTGTTGATGGAAGGGTTCTGGTAGGTACTTATGGCAATGGTGTATATCAGGTGAACAGTGATGGAACCAGTATGCCTGCATATTCAGTTCGTAATGGAAAGTTGAAGAGTGACTATGTGTTCAGTCTTTTTGCTGATAGCGAAGGCAATCTCTGGATAGGCTGTTTAGATGGTGATATGGCCTGTTTCCCTTCTGGAAAGAATATTTCCAGAGGAGTGGAGAAGGCAGCTTTCTACCTGCCTGTCAACGAGGTACAATGCATTACAGAATCAGAGGATAAGCGCAGTATCGCTGTAGGAACTTCGCATGGTTGCTATCTGATAGATAAACAGAATCCTATGCACCCACGCCGTTTTTTTTATCCAGGACAATATCCCGATAAAGACATAAATTTGTTTGTCAACAGTATGGTTTATCAAAATTCCCGTCATGTCTGGATAGGTACGGATGGTGGTGGACTTTATGATTATGATCTGAAGACTAATAAGTTTAGAAACTATACAACCCAGGAGTCTTTACCGTCTAATACGGTTTATGGACTTATCAAGGGAAAGAATGGCAAGTTGTGGTTGAGTACTGATAAGGGGTTGGCCTTCATCTATCATGGGAAGGTGGTAAATCTCAACTTCTTCAAGGGTTTGGAACGTGAGTATAATCGTATGTCTGTGGCATGTACTTCAGATGGCAGGATGCTTTTTGGCAGTAATGATGGCGTAGTGGCTTTGGCTCCGATGTTTGCCAAAGGATTGAATTATGCCGCTCCGCTTCGTATCCATCGTGTTGAGGTGGAAGGCGTGGAGCGTACCGACCAATGGAATGAATCCATCTTTGAGATGTTACAGGATGGCACCTTGCGCCTTCACCATCATGAGAATACGCTGATTGTTTCTTTCGAGAGTATCAATTATCAATACCAGTATGACATTCAATATCAATATTATTTGGAAGGATACGACCGTAATTGGAGTAAACCATCTTCTAATCAGTTGGCGCGATTTGTAAATTTGCCTTCGGGCAGCTATGTGCTTCATGTAAAGGCTATCTGCAGAAGTAATGGTAGAGAATTGGGAGAAACATCTTTGGAAATTCATATAGCCCAACCTTGGTGGAATACATGGTGGGCATGGATTATCTATCTCTGTATTATTGCTGCCATCTTATATTTTGCCTGGCAGTATTACAAAGAACGGTTACAGCGAAGGTATTATGACGAGAAAATCAATTTCTTCGTTAATACTGCCCATAACATACGTACTCCTTTGAGTCTCGTGTTGGCTCCTCTTGATAATCTGGCTAATGATTCCAACTTGAGTGAGAAAAGTCGTGGATTCTTGGATATGGCTCATCGCAACGGCAACAAACTGTTGAAGATGGTTACAGAGTTGCTTGACTTCCAAAAGGTAGAGCAGTCTGCCGAACAGGTTCGTCTGCAAGATGTAGAATTGCCGATGCTTTTACGCTTGCAGGTGGAAAAATTTATATTGGCAGCTCAGGAGAAGCATATTCATCTGAGTCTTGAAGCTTGTCCGCAGTATCTGGTTCATACAGATGTTAAGATGATGGATTTGATATTAGAAAATCTTCTTTCGAATGCTATCAAATATACGCCTGAAGGTGGAAAGGTTACATTATCGGCTTCCATCGAAGGGAAGACTGCGCAGATTCTGGTGAGTGATACGGGTATTGGCATTCCGAAAGCAGAAATTAAGAATATCTTCAAGAGTTTCTTCCGAGCTTCAAATGCCGTGAATTCGCAAGAAATGGGAAGCGGATTGGGACTGATGCTTACCCGCCAACTCGTGAAGAAATTAGGTGGAAAGCTTACTTTTGTTAGTGAGGAAGGCAATGGTACTACTTTCTGTGTGAAGTTGCCATTAGGTAATGTTACAGATTCTTCTGTTCGGCTTGTAGAGGAAAAGAAAAAAGTTGCAGATGAATCTTCTTTAGCTGAAGACAAGCATGAGGAAACTTGCCAAACAGTGCCTTCTGCGGTTCTGCAGGATGCTGGTGTTTCAAAAGATACACTTCTTTTTGTCGATGACAATGAAGATCTTTGCAAATATATCAGAATGACTTTTGGTGATTCTTATCAAGTAGTTGATGTGAAAAGTGCAGAGGCAGCCTTGAAATATTTGAAAGAGGGCGGTGTGTGTGATATCGTTGTTTCAGATGTCATGATGCCGGGAATGCACGGAGATGAGCTCTGTCGCAGCATCAAGGAAAACAAGGAAACATCATGGCTGCCTGTTATCCTACTGACTGCTAAGGCTGGTCGTGACTTTATGATAGAAGGGCTCGGACTTGGTGCTGATGACTATATCGCCAAGCCATTCGATACTGCTATACTTGCGAGTAAGGTTGCCAGTATTCTGAAGAATCGTCGCCGGTTGAGTCAGTACTATATGGACAGAAGTCTTGCTCTTGTTAGAGGAGAGACAGCTTCTGAGTCTGCTTCTCCCGAGCAGATTGTGTGCTCTGATTCTTATGAAAATGTGGAAGAAGCTGTTCTGAATCCACTAGACCAAGCTTTTGTAGATAAAGCTACCAGTTTGGTGTTGGCTCATCTGAGCGACACTGACTTTAATATCGACCGACTCTGTAGAGAGATGGCGATGAGCAGAACGCTTTTCTATGGTAGGCTGAAGACTCTTACGGGGCAAAGTCCGCAGGATTTTATGCGATTGATACGTCTGGAGCAGGCTGCTATCTTTCTGAAACAGGGGGATAGTGTGCTGGATGTCTCTGTGAAAGCCGGTTTTTTAAATGTGAAGTACTTTAGTACAGTATTTAAAAAGCACTTTGGGGTTTCTCCCAGTAAGTATCTGTAAATCAGCGTTTTTAATTTTAAAGAAAAGGTTTCGGTTTAGACGATATGTCTGAATTGAAACCTTTTTTGTTTGTTATCTAACCCTCTTGAAGTTCCTTTACTCTACCTTTGCAGCCAGAATCCGTTACGCAAATCAAACAGTTTTTTTAAAAACGAAACAATAACAATTTACACTTACACATAGAAATAAAATGAAAAGGAGCTTTTTGACATTTAGTCTCTTTTTATTAGGCATCTTCACATGTTTATCTTGCGAAGCAAACACGTTGCAGAAGGACTCATCCAAAGGTTCTGATGGCGTATGCGAATCCATGCCTACTGCCCAGCAATGGAATAAAGACATTGTGGGGTGGAATCTTGGTAACGAATTTGAGTGTTCTGCTCCAGGACAGGATGGCGAGTCGATGCAGATAGGCAACCCTGATGGTTCCATCCATGCAGAGACTGCTTGGGGCAATCCCGTTGTTACCAAGAAGATGATACAAGCCGTGAAGAAGGCAGGTTTCAATGCCATCCGTATTCCAATCCGTTGGCAGTGCCACATTACCAATGCTCAGGCGATGAGCATCGACAAGGCTTGGATTGCTCGTATCAAAGAGGTAGTGGGTTGGTGTCTGGATAATGACCTCAAGGTTATCATCAATGCGCATCATGAAAAATGGCTCGAAAGTCGTCCTACCTATCAACATAAGGAAGAAAACTGCCAGAAGCTTGCGCTCCTCTGGATGAATATCGCCTCTGAGTTTGCAAATTATGACAGTCGATTGGCTTTCGCCGGTACCAATGAGGTTCACGTCAGGGACAACTGGAGCAAGCCTACTGCCGAGAATCTCGAAGTGCAGAATGCTTACAATCAGACATTCGTGGATATGGTTCGTGCCACAGGCGGCAACAATGCCAAGCGCCACCTCATCTTACAGACTTACGTTTGTAACCCATGGTTTGGCATAGAGAATGGAGATTTCATCATTCCGAAGGATGCCGAAGGCAATGGCAACAACTATATGAGTGTGGAATTTCACTACTATCAGCCATGGAGCTACGCCGGCGATTGCACCTACGATTACTGGGGTGATGCCTACAAGGATGCAGGCAAGACACCTGCTGACAACGAGAAGACGATGACAGACTTCTTTGATAAGGTGGTGAATACCTGGAGCAACAAAGGACTGGGTATCGTGATAGGAGAATGGGGAGTAACCGACCACTATAAGTCAAACGCTGCAAAAGTGCATGAAAACATGACCTACTACTGTAAGTTCTTGACTACGGAGGCTCGCAAACGAGGCTTCTCTACTTTCGTTTGGGACAACAACCACTTCGGCAACGGCTCTGAGAAGTATGGCATCTTCGACCGTTTCAAGAGTATGAAAGTGAATGCTCCTTGGATTCTCGAAGGTATCTTTCAGAAGTAATGATATGATAATAAGATGAATTATTTTAAACCTATAAACAAAATAAGAACTATGAGAAAGAAGACAAAGTTTCTCGGCATGCTCGGTGCAGGTTTGATGTGGATGCCTACTTCAGCCATCCTCGCTGCCCAGATGAACAATGCTGCCATGAACGTTCAGCAGAGCCAAGGCATCAAGGGTACAGTGGTGGATGCCACTGGCGAAACCTTGATTGGTGCAAGCGTGAAGGTGGCTGGTACAACCAACGGTGTCGTTACCGATCTGGATGGTAACTTTACGCTGAATTGCAAGCCTGGAGCCACACTTGAAGTGAGCTACGTCGGTTACAAGACGATGACCGTGAAAGCTGCTGATGGTATGCGAATCAAGATGCAAGAGGATGGTAAAGCCTTGAATGAGGTAGTTGTCACCGCCCTCGGTATCAAACGAGACCGCAAGGCTCTCGGCTATGGCTTGGAGGAAGTGAAGGGTGAGGAACTCACCAAGGCGAAGGAAACCAACGTCATCAACTCTCTTTCAGGTAAGGTGGCTGGTCTCGTTGTGCAGAACACCGCTGGCGGTGCTTCTGGTTCTACCCGCGTGCTTCTTCGTGGTAATACAGAAATGGCTGGCAACAACCAACCTCTCTACGTGGTGGATGGTGTGCCTTTGGATAATACCAACTTTGGCAGCGCTGGTGAAGCTGGTGGCTATGACCTCGGTGATGGAATTTCAGCCATCAACCCTGACGACATTGAGACGATGAGCGTATTGAAAGGTCCTGCTGCCTCAGCCCTCTATGGTAGCCGTGCCTCTCATGGTGTTATCTTGATTACGACCAAGAAGGCGGAGAAGGATAAGATTGGTGTAGAGTACAATGGTTCTTTCACCATCGATACCCAGTTGGCTAAGTGGGATGATGTGCAGACAACTTATGGTATGGGCTACAATGGTGCCCTTCCTACATCCAGTACAGCTGGTACCAACTCCAGTTGGGGTCCTAAGGCTGATGATTTCGTCTTCAAGTACTTTGATGGTGAGGAGCGTCCATTCATGATGTATCCCAACAATGCGTCTGATTTCTTCCGCACGGGTTTGACGGCGCAGAACTCAGCCATCCTCTCTGTGAATTCAGGTAAGACTGGTATGCGTTTCTCTTTCACCGATATGCGCAACAAGGACATCTTGCCTAACACCAACATGAGTCGTGACAACTTCAACCTCCGTGTCAATACCTCAGCTGGTCCTGTTGACTTCGACTTCACCGCCAACTATACTCGTGAGA
>OLFV01000320.1_pt1 | contig 58248 bp, 56 predicted proteins | sample 1605551 | NCBI WGS metagenome assembly OLFV01 (sample SAMEA3888922, study PRJEB22519) | human gut metagenome | biome: human gut; feature: human-associated habitat; material: faeces | place: Denmark | collected 2011 | reverse complement strand
TGCTAGTGAGTGTGTTTCCTGATTATGGTTGTTCAAATTCAACTTGCAATTTACCAAAGCAAAATTTTTAAACTTTTTTAAAATTATTTCTTCGGGTTCTGGCCCGGCATGAGGGCAAAGAGATATTCCCCTTCGGCACAGAGCGTATCGCCGACGTGGCACTGGGCCTTGACCTTGCCCATACGGCCTTTGATTTTTTCGATGTCGGCCCGCATGACCAGCTGGTCGCCGGGGATGACGGGATGGCGGAAGCGGAGTTTGTCGATGCCCGTGAAGAACGGGATGAGGCCGCGGTTTTCTTCCGGATAGAGCAGGGCTACGCCGCCGACCTGAGCCATGGCTTCGGCGATGAGGACGCCGGGCATGACCGGTTTACCCGGGAAATGGCCCTGGAAAAATTGTTCATCAAAGGTCGCATTCTTGATGCCGATAGCATACTTCATCGGTTCCAATTCGATGATGCGATCGACGAGCAGCATGGGATAGCGATGCGGCAAAATTTCCATAATATCAGTTACTTCCAAAGTCATGAGAATTCCTCCTTAGATCACTGCAGTTCTTGAAAAATTTTATGGGTCAGCAGGTTGTTCAGTTTGTGGCTTGATTTGACGGCAATGATGTGTCCCCGCACGGGCCGTCCGAGCATGGCCAGGTCTCCGATGATATCGAGGACCTTATGGCGGACTAGTTCATCGTCGCTGCGGGGCACGGATAAGCACGACGTCTTATCATAGACGACGACATTTTCGATGGTGCCGCCCTTACCCAGGCCTAATTTCTTGAGCATTTCCAATTCTTCCGTAAAGGCGATGGTACGGGCAAAGGCGATGTCCCGGACATAGGATTCCTGGGTGATGGTCGTATCCAAGAACTGTACGCCCAGCAGGGGATGCGGGTTAATCGATGTAAAGGTGATGCGGAAACCGTCATAGGGCACGATAGCAATGAATTTATCGTCTTCCTGGACGAGATGCTGTCTTTGGACGACCAGCGGTCGGCGCGGTGCCTCGAGGTCACGGATCCCGGCTTCTTTGATGAGCTTGACAAAGGTCAGGCTGCTGCCATCGGCGACAGGCGGTTCGACAGAATCCATTTCGACGAAGCAGTTGTCCACTTCCATGCCGCTCAAAGCGGACAGCAGGTGTTCTACCGTGAAGATCTTGGCCTCCCCTTTTTCCAGCGTCGTCGCCCGCATTGTATTGGTTACATTCGTGAGATGGGCTTGTACAGACGGTCTTCCGGGCAAGTCCGTCCGGATAAAGACGATGCCTGTATCAGCCGGAGCCGGGCGCAATACCATATGGACTTCATTCGCAGCATGCAGGCCGATACCGTTATACGAAACATCATGAGCCAGCGTCGTTTGTGCGACAATTGACATAGGCAGGCCCCTCCTTTCCTGTTACGAGTAAATAGTTGATTTTTTTCATACTTTTTTATTATACCTTATTTATAGCATGTATGACAAGGGAATTGTTCGTGGTTTCGGCCCACGGCCTAGTGGCTCGTAGTTCGTGGCAAATCATGAAAATAGGCTGTCGCATGAAGACAGCCTATTTTTGAGTATTAAGTTTGCAGTTTGTAGTTTTTAATGAATGGTTTTAAATGTAAAGCCATCTTCTTCAAACTTTCAACTTCAAACTTGAAAAGGAGCTGCCCCACAGGGACAGCTCCTTTTCATTCAATCGCTTTTACTTCAATAGTTCATAGACAGAGGCGACGACGTCGTTCCAGGTTTCAATCTGGGACTGTTCCCCTGTGATGGCAGCCTTGCCAGACTGACACTGGCGGGCTACGGACTGGGGCGACGTGCCGTTATATGTGTTACGCTGCTTGACGCAGGTTTCGATATCCAGGTAGTGGTGGATATCTTCTGCGAAGAGCGGGCTCATAGCCTGCAGCTCCTGCAGCGATAACTGCTGTAAGACTTTGCCCTGTTCGATGCAGTAGTGGACGGCTTTGCCGACGACGGCATGGGCTTCCCGGAAGGGCAGGCCTTTCTTGGCCAGGTAGTCGGCCATATCCGTCGCATTGGAAAAGTCGCTTTCCAGGACTTCCCGCATGTGCTTGCCATTGACGGTCATCTTGTCGATCATGGCGGCATAGATGGTCAGGGCGAACTTCAAATTATCGATGGCATCGAAGACGCCTTCTTTATCTTCCTGCATGTCCTTGTCGTAGGCCATGGGGATGCCCTTCATCATAGTCAGGACACCCATGAGATGGCCGTAGAACCGGCCTGTCTTGCCGCGGACGAGTTCGCAGATATCGGGATTCTTCTTCTGAGGCATGATGGACGAGCCCGTGCAGTGGGAATCGTCGAGTTCGATGAACTTAAATTCCGAACTGGACCAGAGGATAAATTCTTCCGACAAGCGGCTGAGGTGCATCATCAGGACGGCAGCAAATTCCAGGAAGGCGATGATATAGTCGCGGTCGCTGACGGCATCGAGGCTGTTATCATAAATCTTGCCAAAATGCAGGGTCTTGGCGACGAAGGGCTGGTCGAGAGGATACGTCGTGCCAGCCAGGGCGCCGGCGCCGAGGGGCATCATGTCGGCCATGTCCCAGGCATATTTCAAGTGGATGAAGTCACGGGACAGCATGGAGAAATAGGCCATGAGGTGGTGACTGAAGAGAATCGGTTGGGCCCGCTGGAGATGAGTGTACCCCGGCATGATGACGTCGCTGTACTTTTCGGCAGCCTTGACCAGCGATTCCTGGAGCTTGACCAGGAGCTTGGCGACGGCGGCGATTTCGCGGCGGACATACATGTGCGTATCCAAGGCGACCTGGTCGTTACGGCTGCGGCCGGTATGCAGGCGCTTGCCGGCTTCGCCGATGGCATCGGTCAATCGTTTTTCGATGTTCATGTGGATATCTTCCAGTTCGACGGAGAAATCGAAATCCCCGTCTTCAATCTGCTGGAAAATGGCCTTCAGCCCCTTGACGATGGCATCTTTATCTTCCTGGGAAATGATGCCCTGTTTAGCCAGCATCGTCGCATGGGCAATGCTGCCGCAGATATCTTCAGCGTACATGCGGCAATCGAATTGGATGGACGCATTAAATTCTTCTACACTTTTATCCGTGGCCTTAGTAAAACGGCCGCCCCATAACTTCATACGAATCGCTCCTTATTTACCCTGTTTTTCTACGTGCTGTTTCATGAGGGCCCGCATCTTGAGCGGCAGGCCGAAGAGGTTGATGAAGCCTTCGGCATCGGTCTGATCGTATACGTCGTCTTCGCCGAAAGTGACAAATTCTTCATTGTACAAGGAGTACGGCGACGTAGAACCAGCGCTGATGATGTTGCCCTTATAGAGTTTCAATGTGACCTGGCCGGTAACGGTCTTCTGCGTTTCATCGACGAAAGCCGACAGGGCTTCGCGAAGCGGCGAGAACCATTTGCCGTCATAGACGAGTTCGGCAAATTTATTGGCTACATTTTCTTTATAGTGGTACGTGTCGCGGTCGAGGCAGAGATATTCCAGTTCTCTGTGGGCATACATGATGATGGCACCGCCCGGGTTTTCATAGATGCCACGGCTCTTCATGCCGACCAGCCGGTTTTCGACGATATCGACGATGCCGACACCGTTGCGGGCACCGATTTCATTGAGGGTCGTAATGAGTTCGACTGCGCCGAGTTTCTGACCGTTGACGGCAACCGGTACGCCCTGTTCGAAGTCAATCTTGACGTATTCCGGAGCATCCGGAGCCTGTTCCGGCGTCTTGGTGACCATGTAGACCATGTCTTTCGGAGCATTGGCCGGATTTTCCAGGTCATCCCCTTCGTGGCTCAAATGCCAGATGTTCCAGTCCATGCTGTACGGATAGGGGTTTTCTTCAGACTGATAGTCGATGGGGACGTTGTGGGCTTCGGCGTATTTCAGTTCGTCTTCACGGGATTTGAGGTCCCACATCCGCCAGGGAGCAATGAGGGTCATTTCCGGAGCCAGGGCTTTGACAGTCAGTTCAAAACGGACCTGGTCATTGCCTTTGCCCGTAGCTCCGTGAGCGATGGCGTCAGCGCCTTCTTCCTTGGCGACTTCGACGAGTTTCTTAGAAATAAGGGGACGAGCAAAGGACGTGCCCAAGAGGTATTTTCCTTCATAAACGGCACCGGCTTTGACGGTCGGCCAAACGTATTCTTCCATAAATTCTTTTTTGATGTCCATGACATAGACTTTGGAAGCGCCCGAAGCATAGGCTTTCTTTTCGATGGCTTCAAAGTCGTCAGGCTGGCCGACATCGGCGCAGGCAGCGATGACTTCGGCACCGGGATAGTTTTCTTTCAGCCAGGGAATGATGACCGACGTATCAAGGCCGCCGGAATAAGCCAGGACAATTTTTTTAATATCTTTTTTCGTGTTGCTCATGATGATTTCCTCCTCTATCGAATGAACCAGTGCGATTGATGTGTGTTTGTTTCTGTCTACGTTTGATAGTATACACCTAGTTGAAATATTATGCAAGTATATTGCATAAAAAATTTCCAAACTTTTTTTACGGCCTCGTCAATTCCCTCACCCTGCAAAGTATAGTATAATAAGGGTGTTTATGTAGGAGGAATTCCATGAAACTTAAATACATTGCCATCTTTGCCCTGGCCTTCGCCGTCTGTGCCGGCTGGAACCTGCTCTTTGACGCGCCGAAGACGGCCAAGCCTGCTGTCGAGACGGCTGCCAAGCTCCAAGAAGAAAAGGAACCCCAAGGGAGCTGGCCGTCGCCGCTGCGGCCGCTGGAAATCCGGGTCTATCCCTACCTGCACTTCCACGAAGCCATGGATAATAAAATCAAGAAAATCCCCGTCTACGTGGCCATCAGCGCCATTTCCAAGCCCATGCAGCACGCCGTCGTGGCTACGGAAGACCGCCGCTTCTACGACCACGGCGCCATCGACCCGATTGGCATCATCCGGGCCGTCCTGGTCAATATCGAATCGGGCGAAACCGTCGAAGGCGGCAGCACCATCAGCCAGCAGGTCGTCAAGAACGTCTTCCTGTCCCAGGACCGGACGATGGCCCGCAAAGCCCAGGAATTTGTCATGGCCTTCTTATTGGAACATTACTACAGCAAAGATGAAATATTGGAAATCTATTTGAATACGGCCTACTTCGGTGCCAATGCCACGGGCATCGACGATGCGGCCCGGACGTACTTCACGACGACGCCGGAAAAACTGGACCTGGCCCAGGCCTCCCTGCTGGCCGGCCTGGTACAGGCGCCGACGTACTATAATCCCCTGAAAAATTACGAAGGTGCCAAAGCCCGGCAGAAGACGGTCCTGACCTTGATGGCCGAACAGGGCTATATCAGCCAGGAACAAGGCGCAGAAGCCTATAAAAAAGACCTCGGACTCTGAGAAGTCCGGGGTCTTTTCGTCAATTTCCCTTGAGGCGGCTCACGGTATTTTTGGCGAAGGACTGGACCTCATCGAGATGCAGGTCCTCGTCGGCGTCCGGTTCGTACATATAACGCGCTTTATCAGTCCAAGTGATATAGGTCCCGACGACACCGCTGCCAGGCTTCAGCAGCTCTACGGCACTGCGCAGGTGTTTCGACGCCTGGTCCGAATAGGGGTCGTCGTACATGGTAGTAAAGATGGCCACGTGGTCATTGGCAATTTTCTTCAACGCTTCCTGTCCCTTAGGGTCTGCCTGGTTCTCATCAATCCAAAAGCCCATGAATACGCAGTCATAATTGGAAAAATCAGACGGCATCTCATCGACGGGAACGCAAGGCGTCCCTTGCGGCAAGACCTGCGCCATAGCCTGGGCGATCTGCTGTATGCGCCCTGTTTTCGAAGAATAGACGACGATGGCTTTCATAGAAACATCTCCTCCTGTGTTATTTTGATATTAATTATCGTTTTATAGCTATATATAGTATACCACAGGAGTCCGTTATTTGTCCAATAGCTAATTTATAATTTTAAGCTGAATCTTTATAGTTTAAAGTAATACGTTTAAGTAGAACTTCAAACATAAAAAGGGCCTGTCGCACGACGACAAGCCCTTTTTGAGTATTAAGTTTGCAGTTTGTAGTTTTTAGTGAAGGTTTTTAAATTTAAAGCTATCTTCCACTAACCACTAACTCATCTAGTTTTCTTCAATGACTTTGCCCGGGTTGAGGATCCATTTCGGGTCGACGGCCCGTTTGATGGTCTTCATGAGGTCCAGTTCAGCCGGATCCGTATATTCTTCCATGTATTTCAGGCGTTTCAAGCCGATGCCGTGTTCACCGGACAGGCGGCCGCCTAAGCCGTAAACGTATTTATAGGCTTTGGCACGAAATTCTTTCAACTGTTTTTCCCAGTCTTCGTCGCTCATATCGCATTTGAGGATCTGGAAGTGGAGGTTGCCATCACCGGCATGGGCCAGGCAGAAGACGCGGAAATCGTAATTCTGGCTTTCTTTGACCAAGGTCTGGATGCAGTCGGCGATTTTCGTGACCGGAACGACCAAATCTTCTGACGTGGCGACTTTCGAGAAGACACGCGTGCTTTCCAGGCAGTTGCGGCGGACTTTCCAGACGCGGTCGTCGGCTTCGACGATGTCCGTAGCTCCACATTCTTCACAGACAGCGGCCAACTTTTCCATCTTGTCGTCCAGTTCATCTTCATTAAAGGTTTCGATGGAGATGATGTCGTAACAGCCATCTTCATAATGGGGCAGTTTCAAGTCGCTGTAATCGCTGGCGCTGCGGACGAAGTTGTTATCCATGAATTCGACAGACGTCGGGTTGAGGCCGGCTTTAATCAGTTTCGGTACGAGGGCCGTCGCTTTGGCCAGGTCCGTGAAGACGGCCAGGACGTCGAGTTTATACGGCGGCAAGGGAACGAGTTTCAGCGTCGCTTTGGTGATGATACCCAAAGTCCCTTCAGAACCGATGATGAGCTGGTCCAGGCAGAAGCCGGTCGAGCACTTCTTCAAAGTAGCGCCGAGGTTGACGATTTTGCCCGTCGGCAGGACGGCTTCGATAGAATAGACCTGATGGCGCGTCGTGCCATAGCGAACGGCTTTGTTGCCGCCAGCGTTGGTAGCCAGGTTGCCGCCGATGAGGCAGCTGTCGGAGCTACAGGGGTCGCCGGCATAGAGCAGGCCCTTTTCGCGGGCTGCATTCTGGATGTCGATAGTGCGGACACCGGCTTCGACAGTCATATACATGCCATCTTCATTCAATTCGATGATATGGTTCATCCTTTCCATGAGCAAGACGATGCCTTTATAAGCCGGGACGGCGCCACAGCTGACGCTGGTACCGGCACTGCGCGGCGTGACCGGTACGTCGAAGCGGTTGGCAACCTTCATGATTTCCGAGACTTCCTGCGTATTGGCCGGCAGGACGACGACTTCCGGCGTCTTCCAGAAAGACGGTGCCAGGCTTTCGTCCGATTTATAGACATCCAGGACATCTGCATCGGTCTTGACATATTTATCGCCGACGACAGCTTTCAATGCGTCGATAACTTCAGCTGTAACTGGATTGTATTCTTTCATTGTAAGAACCCCTTTACTTTTTAACGAAAATGGAACTATCATTTCACCTATTGCAACTTTTTCTCGTGAATTATGAATATTATAGTACACAAGGCGCCATTTGTCTTGGAAATTATAAAAAAAAGATATATAGTTTAGTCATTTTATACCATGCAACAAAGTTATGCAAAAGGTAAAACGTATAACCACAGGGAATAAAAAAGGCACTGTCGCATGAAGACAGTGCCTTTTTCCGTAGGGGTCGCCTAAAAGGCGACCCGCTGTGAATCGTGGATAAAATCATCCGGGGATATGATAGCAGGATGTTTCCACCCATCACCTACGGGATTCCCACAAGCGGGCCGCCTTAACAGGACGGCCCCTACGACCATTAGCCGTTAGCCACGAGCCACCGCCCCCTACTTACGCACTGGGAAGGTGGCGGCGGCGTGGCCCATGATGGTGACTTTATAGTTTTCCGGCAAGTTTTTCTGGGCCTTTTCCCAGGCTTCTTCCAGGGTAGCTGCCGGGATGAGGCCGCTGTGGCGGATGATGTCGAAGTTTTCCGGCCGCGTGACGACGTAGGCTTCTTTCAGGGACCGGAAGATACAGTGCGATTTGAAGGCGACGAAGGCCGGGATGGAAAAGTCGGCCCGCAGGTCCTTTTCAAAGGCGTCCATATCGCTACGGAAGAACCAGTCCGTAAAGATGGCCGGTTCCTTGATGTCCGGGCAGTCCAGGGTCAGGATCATCGTGCCGCCCGGTTTGGTGGCGAAGACGGCATTCATCGGCGCTTTCATGCTCTGGTAGAGGTTCATGTCCTTGGGATAGCCGCCAGCCGAAGCAATGGTGATATCTGCCAGGTCCTGGATGGGTACGCTGGCGATGTGCAGCAAGTCGTCACAACCTTTTTTCCAGGCTTCGTACCAGTGACCGCCGACGACTTCATAGAGGTCGCCGTCTGCCGAAAAGACCGTATTGACCAGGAAACAAGGATTGAGCAGGGCTGCGGCCTGCTTCATATCGTCGTGGAGGGGATTATCTTCCAAAAGGCTCGTTTCACATTTAGGATTGCAGCCGCCGCCGAAGGTTTCCGTCAAGGCCATGGCGTGGTTGCGCATGATCGTTTCATAACTGGCAACGCCCGGCAGGACGGCTTTGCGGCCGCCGCCAAACCCGGCCATCGGATGGAAGGACACGGCACCGGTCAAGATGACCTTGTCGGCCTGGACGACGTGCGAATTGAGATAGACGTCATTGCCATAGGTGGTCGTCCCGATTTTGGTCAGCTGGGAGGCATCGCGGCAGTCATGGCTGACAATCTTTACGCGCTTGACCATGTCTGCACCGCAGACGATGGCATCTTCTTCCGGCGTATGGGCCCGATGCGTCCCCTGGGCCGTGACGACCGTAATCTGGTCATCCTTGACGCCGGCCTGGTTCAATTCATCGACGATGATGGGCAGCATCTGGGCCGTATGGACCAGGCGGGTAATATCGCTGACGACGATGGAGACCGTATCGCCGGCCTGGACGACATCTTTCAAAGGCGCGCTGCCAATAGGATGGCGCAGGGCCTGGCGGATGGCAGCCTGTTCATCGGCGACGGCGTCGACATGATTGCCGTGCAGGTCATATAATACGTGTGCTTCATCGAGTGAAACAGTCTGTGTGCTCTTCCCAAAAGGAAGAGAAAAAGTCTTCATCATAAAAAAACCCTCTTTACTATAAAATAATAGTTTTAGAACAAGTTCCACCGTCCCATGTACAAGGCGACCAGGGAGCGGATGAACAGACAGACAAACAAGATGTACGTCAGGATATACAAAAAGTTTTCAAAATCATCCATGTGTTCTGACTTTTCGTGGACATGGCGGAAATGATTCAAGAGAAAATGTCCCATCCCATGGTCGCTTCCTTTCCTTATTCGCCTTTATGGGGAAACAATTCATGAACGCGGCGGGCCGATTCTTCATCCTTACTGATGCCCTTCAGCAAGGTCCGTTCGGAATTTTCCATATGCTTCTTGGCCACTTTCCGGGCCATGGCACTATTGTGTTCGGCAATGTTTTCGACCATCTGCCGATGTTCTTCCCAGGTCGCGGCCAGGCGGCCCGGATAGTGCATGGAAATGGAACGGAAGCGCAGCATCTGTTCGCGCAGATTGTTGAGGATATCGACGAGGCGCTGGTTACGGCTGGCGTGATAGAGGACGTCGTGGAAACGGACATCGGCATCGACGATCTTATCAAATTCGTCATTGTCGATATATTCGTTGATCTCGACGAGAATCCGTTCCAGGTATTCCAGCTCGTCCGGCGTGATCCGTTCGGCAGCCAGGCCGGCAGCCAGTTCTTCCAGGGCACTGCGGATTTCAAAGACCTGGGCAATATCCTTCAAGGAAATATCTGCAACATACGTCCCGCGCCGGGGAACCATGACGACGAAGCCTTCCAGTTCCAATTTGCGGATAGCCTCGCGGATCGGCGTCCGGCTGACGCCGAGCTCATCGGCCAGCTGGATTTCCATGAGCCGTTCCCCCGGCTTGAGCACGCCGTCCTTGATGGCCTGGCGCAGCGTTTCGCTGACCACTTCGCGCAGCGGTTTATAAGCATCTAATTTAATCGGTTCCAATGCATGCTGTCTTTTTGTCGTTTTCATCATTCTAGGCTTCACCTTCCACTCGTTTCACAACCTTTGTCACATAGGCGTCGACGTCTCGCCACGAAGCCGCCTGACGCCGTATCTCCCCTTCCCGCTCCGGCGGGACCAGGGCAAAGACCGTCGGTCCGCTGCCGGCCATGAGCGGCCGCAATCCTGACGAGGACAGGAGCTGCTGACAACGGGCGACTTCGGGCACATCGGGAATGACCAGTTCTTCAAAAGTATTGCCCATCGAAGCCGTCAAGGCCTGGAAATCACTGCGGCAGACGGCGCGTTCTACGGCATCGACATCGATGGGCTTCGTTCTTTCCCGGCTGTCGAATAAGGCATAGGCCTTCTTCGTCTGTACCGCGGCATGAGGATGGACGATGACGACGGGCCAGTCCGGCAGGGGCGGCAGCTCCCGCAGCTCTTCGCCGATACCGGTCCCGCGCATGGTCCCGCCGCAGATGCAGAAAGGTACATCGGCACCGAGGCCGGTCCCGATATGACAGAGGTCTGCCTGAGACAATCCCAGGCCCCACAGGCGGTTGAGGCCGCGCAGGACAGCGGCGCAATCGGTACTGCCGCCAGCCAGGCCGGCGGCAATGGGGATATTTTTTTCGATATGGATGGCGACTGGCTGATTGTCCTTTTTATATGGACAAAGTGCTTGCCAGGCCTTGTACGCTAAATTCGTTTCATCGCAGGCCAGTCCCGGGACCGAGCAAGTGAGCTGCCATTCATCGGCGTCCTGCAAGGTCACGGTATCACAAAGACCGATAGATTGAAATACGGTATCAATATCGTGATAACCATCGGAACGACGGCCGGTTATCGCCAAGGCCAGATTAATTTTTCCGTATCCTGTTTCTACTATTTTAGTCATACTTCCACTCCGTGTATAAAATGTGCATTGTCTTATTGATTAAAATTTTTCCTATGTTATAATGAGACGACAGCAGGGAGCTGCGCCATTTCCGCATCCTCTCTGAATGCACACTTTCATCATTATACTATAATGATTATACCGTTTTTTCCTTTACTTTACAATTCTTCATTCATTACGGAGGAAAAAAAATTATGAAAACCCTGACTTCACACACGCTTTGGGAATTAGCCGTCCCCTACCTGGCGTCCTTCGTCGGCAGCCTGGTCGTCGCCATCGGCATGAATGCCTTCTTCATCCCCTTCCATTTGCTGAGCAGCGGCCTCAGCGGGGTAGCCATCATGATTTACTTCCTGACAGGCCTGCCCGTCGGCATCGGTATCTTCATCCTCAACATCCCGATCATGATTGCCTGTTATAAATTCATGGGCCGCCGCTATACGGTCCTGAGCATCGTCGGCACGATCATGCTCTCGGTCCTGGTCGATGCTACGGCCTTCCTGTCGACGTGGAACATCATGCACGATGCCATGCTCTCGTCCATTACGGGCGGCATCCTGGCCGGCATCGGCTTCGGCATCATCTATAAATACAACGGCAACAGTGGCGGCCTGGACGTCATCGGCGCCATCGTCAAGAAATATTATTCCCTGGAAATGGGCACGGTCACGATGATCCTCAATCTGGTCATCCTCCTGGCGGCCGCCTGGCTCTTCTCCCTGGAACGGGCCGTCCTGACCTTCGTCGCCATTTACATTGCAGCCTTCATTACCAACAAGGTCGTCATCGGCCTCAAACAGCGTAAAAGCGTCATCATCATTTCCAACCGGGCTACGCCGATCGCCCAGGTCCTCATGCGCTACGTCGGCCACGGCGCCACCTATCTCCACGGCCAGGGCGCTTACACCATGCAGGACAAACGGGTCATCTACGCCGTCATCAAGCTGACGGAAGTAGCCAAGGTCAAGGAAATCGTCAACAAACTCGACCCGCAGGCCTTCATGATCATCAGCGACGCTTCGGAAGTCGTAGGCCGGGGCTTCACGACATCGCCCGTCAAATACCACCAGTATCCCGGCGATGCCCTCTCCATGCCGCATACGAAAAAGAACATGCCGCCGGAATACTAGGCGCCTGCGGCGCCGTGGGTCGTACGTGCCTGCGGCCGTTCGTGCCTGCGGCCGTTCGTTGTTCGTCGTTGGTCGTTTATCGTTCGTCGTTGGGAAACGGGCTCGCTGACGCATCGCCTGGTGAAGAACCCCTCCGACCCTGACGGGCCACCTCCCCTTCGCAGGGGAGGCTCAACGAACCACGAACCACGGCATAAAAAAAGCTGCGCATCAATTGCGCAGCTTTTTTTATGCCTAATATAATCTGATTTCGTTGGTATCGCGATAGATGAGCCATTCGGCGATATTGTTGGCGTGGTCGGCCATGCGTTCGATGTATTTGACGACCAGGACCAGGTCGATGTAGTCCTTGGAGTTTTCCGGATGGGCCGTCATTTCGGCAGCCAGCGTTTCCATGAGGTTGTTGAAGGCCTGGTCGACGATATCGTCTTTATCGCGCATGAGGCTGGCCTGGGACGAAGTGCCCCGTTTTTTATAGAAATCAATGACATCGCTGACCATAGAGGCCATGACGCCATACATTTCTTTGATGCCCTGCGGCAAGGTTACGTTGTGATGAGTCTGTTCCAAATGGATGACGTAGTGGCTGATGTCGGCGCAATGATCGGCAATGCGTTCTAAGTCGGAGAGGATTTTCAACGTCGCCATCAAGCTCCGATAGTCAGCCGCTACGGGACCCTGCATCATACTGATGGTCAAGTCCTTCTTCATACAGTTCTTGACCAGTTCATCAATGACATCGTCGCCATCGTAAATGCGCTGAGCCAATTCGATGTCCTTGTTTTCCAATGCTTTCCAGGCATTATCGACGGCCTGTTCGACCTTTATGCCCAAGTTGATCATATCGTTCTTCAATTCTGCTACGGATTTTTCGTAAATTTCCAGCATAAGTGCCTTTCCTCCTCTTAACCGAAACGGCCGGTAATGTATTCTTCCGTCTTGGGATTGGACGGATTGGTGAACATATTCAAAGTATTATCGTATTCAATGAGTTCGCCTAAGAGGAAAAATGCCGTCTTGTCGGAAATGCGGCGGGCCTGCTGCATACTGTGCGTGACGATGACGATGGTATATTTTTCCTTCAATTCCAGGGCCAGGTCTTCGATTTTCTGCGTCGAAATCGGGTCCAGCGCCGACGTCGGTTCGTCCATGAGGATGACCGACGGACCGGCTGCCAAAGTCCGGGCAATGCAGAGGCGCTGCTGCTGGCCGCCGGAGAGGCCGAGGGCACTTTTCTGGAGGCGGTCCTTCATTTCATCCCAGCAGGCCGCCTGACGAAGGCTCTTTTCGACGATGGCGTCGAGCTTCGTCTTATCCTTGATGCCCTGGATACGCGGACCGTAAGCGATATTTTCATAAATGCTCTTCGGAAACGGCGTCGGCTGCTGGAAGACCATACCGACGCGATAGCGCAGGGCCAGGGGGTCGACTTCCTTGAAGATATCCTTGCCTTCAAAGCGGATATCGCCCGTGACCCGGCAGCCTTCGACCCAGTCGTTCATACGGTTCAAGGTCTTGAGGAACGTCGATTTGCCGCAGCCCGACGGACCGATGAGAGCCGTGATTTCATTCTTCTTGATTTTCATGTTGATGTCTTTCAAGGCCTGGAAATCATTATAAAAGAGATCCATATGGCTGACATCGAAGGTATATTCTGACATTATTTATTTCCTCCCATTTTCTTGTCAATTCGATAGCTGAGATAGCGTGCAGCCAGGCTGAAGACGAGGACCATGACCATCAGGATGGCCGACGACGCAGCTGCCTGCTGGGCCGCATCGGCATGAAGAGCTTCCGTGCGCAGGGCCCAGATGTGCAGGGCCAGGGTTTCGCCGGGACGGAAGGGATTGAGGGGACACGACGTGGCCGTAATATCCCAGTTCGTCCAGTCGATATCCGTCGACATACCGGCCGTGAACATCAGGGCTGCGGCTTCACCGAAGCCACGGCCGGCGGCCAGGATGAGGCCGGTCATGATGCGCGGGAAGCAGGCCGGCAAGAGGACATGCCAGATGGTCTGCCAATGCGAGGCCCCCAGGCCCAGGCTGCCGTTACGGTAGCTCGACGGCAAGTTGCGCAGGGCGTCTTCGGTGACGGACGTGACCAAAGGCAGGGTCAGGATGGATACGGCCAGGGCGCCGGCCATGAGGTTCCATTGGGAACCGGTCATGACGATGAAGACCAGGTAGCCGAACAGGCCGACGACGATAGACGGCAGGGATGCCAAGGTTTCGACAGCCATGCGGACCCAATGAGTGATGCGCCCTTTCTTGGCGTATTCAGCCAGGAAAATGCCGGCCGGGATCCCCGTAATGGTACTGGCGACGAGGGCCAGGACGACCAGATAAATCGTATTGAAGAACATGTTCCCCAACCCCGTCGGGCTGAAGGACAAGAGCTGCGGCGTCATACCACTGACGCCGCTGACGACGACGTAGAGGACAAAGGCGATGAGCAGGATGACGGCAAAAGCAGCGCCAGCCGTAAAAAGGGCCGTCATCATTTTATCTTTATTTTTTTTCGTTTCCACACTTGTCATGTTAATTCCGTCCCCCTTTTACTTCGGAAGCGGCATTGATCTGATGAATGACGAAGATGAACAAGAACGACAGCAGGAACAGGACCAAAGCCATCGTCCACAGAGCTGCGTTGTATTCACCGCCTTCCATGGCGCCGCCCATGTCGGCAGAAATAGCTGTCGTCAGCGTACTGGCCGGCAGGAACAGGGACGTCGGGAAGACTTTCATCTGGCCGATGACCATGGCGACAGCCAGGGCTTCGCCCAAAGCACGGGCCAGGCCTAGGATAATGCCGGTGAAGATACCGCTTTTCGCTGCCGGCAGGACGACGTGGGCAATCGTTTCCCACCGCGTCGCACCGAGGCCGTAAGACGCTTCACGCCAGGACTTAGGCACGGCGGCCATGGCATCGGCAGCCATAGTCGTAATGGTCGGGAAAATCATGATAGCCAGGACAATGCCGGCAGCCAGGACGGAAAAGCCAAAGGGCATGGGGAAAATGTGGCGCAGGGCCGGGATGAGGACGGTCATGCCGACGAAGCCATAGACAACGGACGGGATGCCCGTGAACAATTCGATAGCCGGCTGGATGAGGCGCCGCCGCTGAGGCGTCGCGATTTCCGTCATATAGATGGACGAAGCCAGGCTGAAGGGCAGGGAAATGATCAGCGACAAGAGACAGGTGACCAGCGAACCGGCCAGGAACATGGCCGCCCCGACCTGGCCGCCGCCTTCGGCAGTATCACTCGGTTTCCACTGACCGGAAAAGAGAAATTCCGTCACGCTGTGGCCAAAGGTGAAAAACGTATCTGTACCTTTAATGAAGAGAAAAGCGCCAATGAGAAGCGGCACCAGTGCCATACCGATGCCGCAAATAGTGATGAACGTTTTGGCTGCTTTCTCGTTGCGGTGAGCCCGTTGGACTACCGTTTCGATTGCATTCATGTCGTTCCTCCAGTAAAATTAGTGAACTTCTTTGGTCTGCATCTTCGAGCTTACGCCATAGCCGAGTTCTTCGATGCGTTTGCCGTAATCGGCGCTCATAATGTATTCGATGAAGGCTTTGACGGCAGCTTTCGGTTCTTTGCTGGTGTAGATATGTTCATAGCCCCAGACGCTGTAGGTACCGTTATAGGTATTTTCCAGGGTCGGTGCTACGCCATCGATGGAAACGGAGTCGACTGTGTCGTTATTGAGCAGGTACGGCAGTGCAACATAGCCGATAGCGCCCGGATTCTGAGCGACGCTCTGGATGAGGATACCGGAGTTATCCGTTTCCAGGGATTTATTGTCGGCTTCTTCCGCGCCGTTGATAGCGTACTGTTTGAACAGGGCCCGCGTACCGGACGTCTTCGGGCGGGTAACCAGGACGATTGGCATATCTTTGCCGCCGACATCTTTCCAGTTCGTGACTTTTGCCGTGAATACGTCCTGTAACTGCTGACGGGTCAGGTTCTTGACGCCTACGTCTTTATTGATGATCGTAGCGACCGTCATGACACAGACTTTATGGTCTTCCAATTTTTCCGCTTTGGCTTTATCCAGTTTCGTTTCAGCCGGTACGTCGGAGTTACCCATATCGACAGAACCATCGGAAACCTGTTTCAGACCCGTGCCAGAACCGCCGGCATTCAAGGTGATCGTTACGTCTTTATTCGTCGTCTTGAATTTTTCAGCTGCATCTTTGACCAAAGGCAGCAGCGCCGAAGAACCCGAACCGGTAATACTGCCGGAAACAGCCGAACCTTTCCCGGCATCTGCTTTCTGCTGACTTCCGCAGCCGGCAGCCCCAATGGCCATAGTAGCAGCTAAGGCGACAAGAACTAACTTTTTCCATTTCATAAAAAATCCTCTCCTTTGAATAAACGAATCTGAGATGTTCCTGATTCTGAATACAGTCTTATCCTACCAAGGAGATGTAAGGACTTTATGTATGTAATGTAAAATATTGTAAAAAAAGGCGCTGTCCCATGAAGACAGCGCCTTTTTGAGTTTGAAGTTGAAAGTTTGATGTTTGATGTGTCGGACGGGTATGGGGCCCCTGACCGGAAAATCATCCCTACGGATGGCCCCTCCTCCCTACATCGGCAAGGTGATGGTAATCGTCGTGCCTTCGTTTTCCTTGCTGCTCAAGGCGATAGTGCCGTGATGCTGTTCGACGATGTGCTTGACGATAGCCAGGCCCAGGCCGGTCCCTTTGATTTTGCGGGACCGGCTGGAATCGGCCCGGTAAAAGCGTTCAAAGACGCGCTGCTGTTTGTCTTCAGGGATGCCGATGCCCGTATCGCAGATGCTGAAAAAGGCCTTATGGTCGTCGTGGCGGACAGTGATGTAGACATGGCCGCCTGGGCGGTTGTACTTGACGGCATTGTCCAGGAGATTCATGATCAGTTCCCGGAAAAGGCCGCGGTCGGCCAGCACTTCGGTGTCGTCCATGGTACACTGGACGGTCACTTTCTTTTCCGTCAGGACCGGCTCCATAAATTCTACGATATCCTGGACCAAGTCGCGCAAGCATAGCCGTTCCAGGTTCACTTGGCGCTTGCCGTCTTCGATGCGGGCCAGGTGCATGATTTCTTCGATCATCTGCAAGAGGCGCAGGGCTTCCTTACGGATGAGCGTCCCGAAATGGATGACGTCGTCTTTATTCTTGAAGAGGCCCGTCGACAAGACTTCGGCAAAACCGCTGATGGAGGTAAGCGGCGTCTTCAGTTCATGGGATACATTGGACGTAAATTCCCGCCGCAGCTGTTCCCGGTGTTCTTGTTCGGTCACATCATCGATGATGAACAACATGCCGCAGAAATCATCATTTTTATAGACTGGCTGAAGAGTCAGCAGATAGAGGCGGTCCGCCCGCATGAGTTTCGTCTCACAGACACTGTCCATATGCTGCAGCCTGTCCCAGGGCGCATCGGGAAGGAGTTCCTGGAGGTTGCGCTGCAGGACAGCCTGTGTATTCCCAGCGCCCAGGAAGCGGGCTGCCCGCAGGTTGAGGCCGGCAATGCCATAGGATTTATCCGTCAGGATGACGCCTTCCTGGAGATTTTCCATGATGAGGCGCATGATATTGCGCTGTTGTTCCAGACTGCGCATATTATCCGCAATGGTCTGGCTCTGCAAAAAGACCTTGTCCACTAAGGGCTGTAATTCATGGTCGACGCGCGGCGGCTGGACCATCTTCACATCGCTGTCATTGATCTGGCGGATGAACAAAGCCGTCTGCCGGAGCGGGCTGAGCAGGCTCGCCGTCAGCAGGCTCGAGGCCTTGACACAGGCCAGGGCCGACAGTCCCAAAAGCAGGAGGGCCCACGGCAGGAGGCTGAGGAAGTGAGCATAAAACGTATCCCTTTCCAAGCTGATCCGCAAGATGGTCCCATCAGGCAATTTCTTGGCATAATAATAGAGGGCCTTAGACAGGGTCTGGGAATCGCGGACGGCTGTCCCTTCCCCATTTTCAATCGCCGCCCGTACTTCCGGCCGGGCCAGGTGATTTTCCATGATTCCTTTATCGTAATCCGATTCAAAGAGGACATCGCCGCGGGCATTGATCCAAGTGATACGCAGGCCGTTCGTATGATGGATGCCGATTTTCTTCAAATACAGGGACGTATCATGGTCTTCTTCAAGGGCCGTTTCGACGACATCCATGGTCATCGTCAATTCCTGCTGGATCTGATGCTGTGTAGAACGCCAGAAGAACCACGTCGAAATGAGCAGGGTCACAGCCATACAGGCCAGGCCCATAGACAACAGGCTGAGATAGACTTTCCGCTTCATACATTCCCTCTAATGACGTATCCGACGCCGCGCACGGTATGGATGATCTTGCCGCCATCGCCCAGCTTCTGGCGCAGGCTCTTGATGTGCATGTCGATGGTCCGGCTTTCGCCTTCATAGGTAAAGCCCCAGACCGCTTCCATGATCTGTTCCCGCTTGAGGACGATATCCATATTGACCAGGAGATAGCGCAGGAGTTCAAATTCTTTTACCGTCAAGTGACACGGCTTGCCCTCGACGGTGACGACATGCTTTTCCTGGTCCAGGGCAACCGGCCCATACGTATAGAGATTCGTTTCCGTATTCTGCCGGCCCGAACGGCGCAGGACAGCGCGGATACGGGAAATGAGCTCGACGATGCCGAAGGGTTTGCAGACGTAATCGTCGGCGCCACCGTCCAGGCCTTTGACAATGTCATATTCGCTGGTCTTGGCCGTCAGCATGATGACGGGAAGCGTCTTATACGGCTGGGTCTTGCGCAGTTTTTCCAATATGTCATTGCCGCTTTCACCAGGCAGCATGATGTCCAAAAGGAGCAAAGCCGGCGTCCGCTTCTCTAAGGCCGGCCAAAATTCCTTGCTGTCGGCAAAAGTCTCGACTTCAAAATCCTGGCTGCGCAGGGCATAACCGACGAGTTCACGAATATTTTCATCATCTTCGACACAGTAAATCAAAGGCATAGGGCTACAGTCCTTTCATGTAAAATCCAGTTTTCTCATTCTATTCCATTATAGCGCAAAACCGGCTAAAAGCAGTGTAAAAAGAGGGTAAAAAAAGGGCTTGTCGCACGACGACAAGCCCTTTAAAGTTGTTAGTGGCTAGCAGTTAGTTGTTAGCGGATGGCTTTAAATTTGAAGGTTTTCTCTGCAAACTACAAACTCTGTGCTACAAACTATAAAGTAAACGGGGCCTCTCATGATGGCAGAAACCTTCGTGCGGCAGTGCCCCTTTTAGAAATCGAAGTCCTTGGCCTTGATCTTGACCTGCCATTCTTTATCGACCTGTTTATAGGTAATGGTCGCAATGAAGGAGTGGAGGTCGCGGACCCAGGTGTAGTTGCGGTCGGAAATGTGATCATCGTCGAGGTCCTGGGCCCAGGAGAAGATGACCGTATCCCGCGGTGTCAGGACGTAGCCGATGGACAGGCCGTGCTGACGGGGGTCATCGAGGGTATCGAAGCGATACGGCGTGTAGCCGCTGACGTTGTGTTTCTTATACCAGAAGCTGGTCCACAAGCGGTCGTTGATGCCCTGGTTGAGGATGACGCCGGAATAAGGATCGCGGCGCTGAGCATCATCGGTAGAATACCAATCCTTGCGGTAGCCGGCGAAGAAGCGCACATTGGCACGCTGCCATAAGGGGATAGGCATATGAGTGATTTCCGTGCGGAAGCCTTTATGGGTCCCCGTCTTGACGCCATCTTCGGCCCAGCGGCCCCAGTTGGCACTGGAATCGATGTAAATGCCGGTGTCGCCGAGATGGAGGCGCGGTGCAAAGTATTCCAGTTCCGGCCACTTCGTAGCCCAGATGTTATCGTCGTTATCGGTACTTTCTTCCTTGCTGTAGCCAAAGCGGAAGGACCCTATTTTGGTATTCTTCTGTATCCGTGCCGCCGGCTTGAGGCCATTCTTGGAGTTCAAGGCATAGCTGGCATGGAAGGTCAAATCACCAGAATCGTTGAGCGGTATGTCGGCATAACCCCGGACGCCGATGCCGTCATCGCTGTTATACGTCGGCCGAGGCAGTAAAGTAAAGATGTAAGGCTTGGTTTTATTCTTGTTATCCAGCCGGCCTTCATAGTGCCCATAGGTAAACAGGCGGACGTGCTTGAACCAGAGGGCCGTATTTTCAGCCGTGAACTTTTCCCCCGGATAGATGCGGATATCGTCACCGGTAATATAATAGTCCGGCGTCTTGGCAACGGCATGGGGCGTCGTAATCAGGCCGTGCTTGACGTAGCCGATATTGTCGTACATTTCGGCATCGGTCCCGCGGATATAGGTTGTAGGACCCATGAAGCCTTCGACCTTATCCATGCTCATGCTGCCGTTCTGGCTGTTATAGGTCACATCCTGCCCGGTCAGGGCATTGGTCTCATTGACATAGACCACAGGCCCTTTCGTATGGTAGACGCCGCTTTTTATATTGCCTTCGACATAGTTGGCATGGACTTCATCCATGCCCTGCTTGATGTCGACATTACCCCGGCTCTTGACATAGCCGTCGGCATTACGGGCGAAAAAGGTATCGGCCGTCATATGAACGGGCTGCTGCGGCAGGACGATGTCTTGCGAAGCGGCGGCCTGGTCCAAATCGACAGGCAGGATTTTCTTTTCTGTCACGGGAACGGCCATGACCTTATCCGTATGAAGTTTAGCTGTATCAGCGGCACTGGCCGAAAGAGTCAGCGGCAGCAGGGCTGCGATCATCGCCGCTGTCCACGTTTTATTCATTCGCGTCACCTGCGGTATCGGATTGAATCGTCACGACGGCCTGCTGGTCATCGTTGTGTTTGCTATTGTACAGGTCGACAGGCGTTACCGTACCATTTTGGAGGCCGGCCTGCAAATCGCCTCCACTGCTCTGGGGAGCTGTATCCGTATCAGTATAGGCCCCTGTATCGCCATTCCCGCTATTGTCGACGTCATTGTTGGCAACGGGCGCAAAGGACGGGACCTGTACGCCGCTGGCTGCCATATTGGCCGCCTTCATATTGTCCATGACGCCGTTTTCCTTGAATCCGACGACTTCGGCATTTTCCTTCGTTTCGGCATACATCGTCGTCCCTGCAGGAATATCGACTTCATTGCCATGGACGAAAAGACCGCCGACCAGGCCGACCGGGCCGAGGATGATGGCGCCAGCTGCTGACGCGCCGACAGCGCCGGCCATCCGCTTATATTCTTCCTTGGTCTTATCGCCCACCGTAAGGGCTACCGGTGATCCATCGGCAGCGCGGACATTGTCATAAGTAATCTCAATCTTGCCATCTTTGCCAAAACGGCCCGACTTCCGGGCTTTCGTCACCGTCCCCGTCGCTTCCATGCCGCGAGGGATGGCGATGACATCGCCGACGCAGACGTCATCAGCCACGGCAAAGCGGACGACGTCACCTTCCTGAATGGTCTTAGAATTGAGGGCATCGATATTAGTCATCGTCACCAGTGTATTGGCCGGGATCGTGACGGTCTGGGACACGTACTTCTTATTGCCCAGGAGTGCCTGGCGCAGGGACAGGACGCGGCCTTCCAGGGAACCGCTCAAGGTCTTGCCATCGATGCTCTGTTCCAGCGATTCCACCCGGACCAGAAGAGGTTCATCCGTAATCTGGCCGGAGTACTGCCACTGCATGAGATTGACTGCCGTCAGCAAAGATAAATCGGAACCCGAATTTCCATATACATCTTTATATAAGGCATTGGTCTTGTCCTGCAGGCTGCCCGAAACGGTCGACTGCCCATTGAGCAGTTTGTCCAGGGCAGCAATACGGTCGTTCAAGGATCCAGTCTGCGTCGTCCCGTAGACCGTCGTTTCTACTTTATCCGCTTTTTCCAGAATCGTATAATTCGCTGCACTGGCAGCCATGGTCCCGCACAGGGCCATGACCGCCAGGATGCAGGCAGCTTTCTTTTTCCACATAGGCGTAACCTCCAAATTTCAGTCTCGTTTTATAATCATGATATCGTCTAGGCTTTTATGGATACTATCTCCATTATATAGGAGTGATGTCTAAATTGCAATAAAATTGACCGTGAATGTCCGGTTCTTCCCCGCCTCATTTAATTAATAATTATTTTCAATTAAAAGTTTTACAAAATTACTCTTGATTTTCCCCTATCGGTCTGTTATAATGTAGCCATAATAAATAAAAGTTATTTGTTAGTATTCAGTTAATATCCATTTTATTCAAAATGTATTATAATATCAGGAGGAATGAATGATGAAAAAATTTGTATGCGGCATCTGCGGTTTTGTTTATGAAGGTACGGAAGCTCCGGAAAAGTGTCCTCAGTGCGGCGCTCCGAAAGAAAAATTCACGGAACTCGTCGCTGGCGTCAAAGAATACGCTGACGAACATCGCGTAGGCGTTGCTAAAGGCGTCGACGAACGCATCCTCGAAGGCCTCCGCCTCAACTTTACTGGTGAATGTTCCGAAGTCGGCATGTACCTCGCTATGAGCCGTGTCGCTGACCGCCAGGGCTATCCGGAAGTCGCAGAAGCTTACAAACGCATCGCTTTCGAAGAAGCTGAACACGCTGCTAAATTCGCTGAACTCCTCGGCGAAGTCGTTACCGACGACACCAAGACCAACCTCGAAATGCGTGCTGCTGCTGAACAGGGCGCTTGCGCAGGCAAGAAAGAAATCGCCACCCTCGCTAAACAGCTCAACCTCGACGCTATCCATGACACGGTTCATGAAATGGCAAAAGACGAAGCTCGTCACGGCCGCGTATTCGATGGCCTCCTGGCTCGTTACTTCGCAAAATAATCCGTTTAGGAATGCAAAAAAGGGCTTGTCGCATGACGACAAGCCCCTTTTTGAGTATTAAGTTTGCAGTTTATAGTTTTTAGTAAAGGTTTTTAAATTTAAAGCTATCTTCTACAAACGCCGTACTACAAACTATGAAGCAAAAGGGTCATGCATGATGGCAAAAACCTTCGTGCGACAGCCCCTTTTTTTACACTCACCCAGCGACATTGCAGATGACGCTGATGACGGCTTTGTCCGCCTTGGACAAATAGCGTCCCCGCTTATAGGCCAGGACGACGTCCCAATCGTCCAGATAGGCCCGCAGGGAAAAATACTTCGGTTCCACGGCCGGCGTATTGGCTACAGCCAGGCCACCCGGTACGATAGCCGCGCCGACGCCGATGCCGGCCAGGGTCTGCGCCGTGGCCATGTCCGTCGTTTCCAGAGCCACGGTCGGCGATATATCCAGGGCTTCGACAAGGGAAAAAAAGGAATGGCGCAGTTCCTGCCCTTCTTTCATGACCAGGAAAGGATGGCCGTCAAGGCTATGATAATCAAAGACCGGGTAGCGGGAGTGGCGCTTCTTATCATACAGCGGTTCCCGTTCCAGGTCCCAGGCCGGTGAGATGGCCAGGAGCAGTTCTTCCTGGAAAAGCTCAACATATTCCAAATCCGAATGGCCGGCCGTCCTGACGGCGATGGAAAAATCCGTCTTCCCTTGAAGGGCGAAATCTTCCAGTTCCCGCGTCGTCCCTTCTTCCAGGCAGATATCGATATGCGGATAGCGTTCATTGATGACAGGGATTGCCTTGGCCAGTATCGTCGAACTCCGATAATTGGAACTGCCAATGCGCACGGTCCCGCCAATGGTCTGCCCCAAATCCTGGATCCGTTGTTCCCGTACTTTACACAATTCCTGTATCTGTCCTTCGATGTCCAGATAAATCCGCCCGGCTTCCGTCAAGGTCACGGGCTGATGGGAACGGTCAAAGAGTTCGGCTCCGATATGGCGCTCGATACGGCGGATGAACTGGCTCAACGACGGCTGGGTGATATATAATTTGTCTGCTGCCGCCAGGAAACTCCCTGTTTCGGCAATTTTACGGACATATTCATATTCTCTTCTTTCAAAATCCATAAGCTCTCCTTTATGCAATAAAAATACTTCGCATGCCTAATTATAACGCAAAAACTATAACTCGTATACGACAAAACCACTTTGACGCCAGCCTCCTTCGAGATTATCCTAAAGATACCCTTGAAGGAGGTATTTTCATGAAATCATATCATCATATCCTCGTCCCCATCGACGGGTCTGATTATGCAAAACAAGCCTTACAACATGCCATCGATATTGCCAAACTAACCGGCGCTTCGATTACGCTGCTGAACGTCGCCAATATGGCCGACATCATCAATCAGTTCAGTCAAATGGAAAATACGAGCGAATTGACAATAGACGAACTCTCCGCAACTGCTCAAGCCAACAGTACGGGCTTATTGAAAGAATTCGCCAGCCTGGTCCCGGCGTCGATTCCGGTCCAATCCCTTTTTGAACTCAGTGCCCCGGAAGTATCGATTCTACAAGAACAAAAAGCTTTGCCAGCCGACCTCATCTGCATGGGCCGCGGCAGTAAACAGCCTCTCAAGAATTTCCTGCTCGGCAGTGTCAGCACCTATGTCATTACCCACGCACCGTGCCCGGTCCTCCTGGCTCACGACGAAAAGAAGGGGCCGTACCGTCACATCCTGGTACCCGTAGACGGCTCGGAATCATCGCTCCAGGCCCTGAAGCAGGCCGAAATCCTGGCCAAGGGAGATCAGGCTTCGCTGACCGTCCTTTACGTCGCCAGCATCAGCGACAGGCTGCACGATACAGCAGTCCCCGATACGATGGAACCGCATAAACTACAGGAACTGGCAGCCCACATGCGGTCTAAAGGCCATAACGTCTTCTTGCGCTGCCAGGAACAACTATCGTCTGACCTCCCCTTACAATGTCTTTATAAAATCGGCTCTCCCGGCCCGGTCATCTTGCAGACCGCAGCCGACACCCATACAGACCTCATCGTCATGGGCAGCCGCGGCCTGAACCGCATCCAAAGCGTCCTCTTAGGCAGCGTCGGCCGTTACGTGGCCTCTCATTCCGGTCTGCCCGTCCTCATCATCCGCTAACAGCGGCTTCCTTCATTTTCTCAGGAGATGATACCCTTGAATACACTCGTACATAAAGCCCAAAAAGAATCGGTCGCCCTGCTGGTCAACCGCATCATGGCCGAAAAAAATCCCGAAGACCGCAAGAAAACCTTGAAACGCCTGACGACGATCATGGAAACGTTCTTCGGCGATTTATTTGAAAAAGAATCGTTCGACAAGGCCCGCAAGCTCATCGACGAAGATGGCAAGTGGTTCCAGTTCCTCAACCGCGCCTTGGACACCTTGAATCCCAATGTCGTCCGCACCGCCGTCATGGACCTCGGTTTTGAATCAGGCTTCTACGGCCTGCGCACGCGGGATGCAGCCAAAGCCAAATACCACTGCAATATCCCCTGGGCCATCCTCTTCGACCCGACGAGTGCCTGCAACCTGCACTGCATCGGCTGCTGGGCTGCGGAATACGGCCACACGCTGAACCTGTCTTATGAAGTCATGGACAAAATCGTAAGCCAGGGGAAAGAAGTCGGCTGTCATTTCTACCTCCTCACCGGCGGCGAACCGCTGGTCCGCAAGGCCGATATCCTGAAACTCTGCCGGAAGCATCCGGACTGTGAGTTCCACGCCTTCACGAACGGCACCCTCATCGACGATGATTTCTGCCAAGAAGTCGTCAAAGTCGGCAATCTGAGCTTCTCCCTCAGCGTCGAAGGTTTCCGCGAAGTCAATGACAGCCGCCGCGGCCCAGGCGTCTTCGACAGGGTCATGCATGCCATGGACCTGCTGCGCCAGTACGGCATCGTCTTCGGTACGTCGATCTGCTACACCCGCAAAAATATCCAGACCGTCACGTCAGACAAATTCTTGGACCTCCTCATCAGCAAAGGCGCCTGGTTCACTTGGTACTTCCACTACATGCCCGTCGGCAACGACGCTTCTATCGATTTATTGCTCACGCCGGAACAGCGGGCCTATATGGTACGCCGCATCCGTGAAATCCGCAACGTCAAAGGCGGCAAGCCGATATTCGCCATCGACTTCCAGAACGACGGCCAATTCATCGACGGCTGTGTCGCCGGCGGCCGCAATTATTGCCATATCAACCCCAACGGCGACGTCGAACCGTGCGTCTTCATCCACTACTCCAGCGCCAACATCAACGACCAGGACCTCATCCCCGGTCTCCAGCAGCCCCTGTTCCAGGAATATGCCAAAGGACAGCCCTTCAACCATAATCACCTCCGCCCCTGCCCGATGCTGGAAAATCCCCAGGCCCTCATCGATATGGTCAAACGGACAGGCGCCAAATCGACAGACATGCAGTCCCCGGAATCGGTAGAACATCTCTGCGCCAAATGTCAGGCCTATGCCAAACATTGGCAGCCGGCAGCCGATAAATTATGGACTGACATCATCCAGGCCGATAAAAAACAGACAGAACAGGAAATCTCGTAAGCCCTTCATGGATATCCAAAAGGGTGAGGCAATAACTTTTAAATTTTGTCCCATCCACATCAAACTTTCAACTTCAAACTTCAAACTCAAAAAAGAGGCTGTCGCATTATGCATTTTTTTGCTTAATGCGATAGCCTCTTTTTTACATTCCGCTATGATAGCGGTTTTTTTTTATGTGGCGTTTGCGCCACCAGATGATACCGTAGATGATAGATACCAGGGCCAGCAGGATGAGCAGGCGGCCCCAATGTTCCTGGATGCGCAGGAGATCATGGCCCAGCCAGACTTCGACCAGGACAGCCGGCATCTTGCCAAAGAAGTTGGCAATGAAATGGTCACGGTAAGAAATATGGCTCAAGGCACTGAAAGCAGTGACGACGACATTCGGCGCATACGGGATGGCCCGGCCCATCATGACTGTCTTGATGCAGCTATAGGAATCGAGTTTTTCCAGCATCTTGCTCTTGGAAATGACTTTCTGTGCCTGTTTGCGGAGCAGCGTCCGAGTCAGACGGAAACTGATTTCAATGCCGATGACTTCCCCAATCCAGGAAATGATGATGCCCGGGATGAGGCCAAAGATGATCCCATTGACCGTCAAGAAAGGAATGGACGGCAGGCCAATGGCATTGACAAAGGCAATCATGAAAATACTGATGCCGATAGCATAGAAGCCAAAAGAAGCAATGTAATCGGCTAACCCATCCAAGTCGCCGCTGACAGTCAGATGCCACATGATGGAATAAAAATCAGGTGCCATGAGCTGAATCGACAAAAACATCACGATGACGAGCAGGCCCCCGCCGATATGAAGGAGCCAGCCTAAATATTTATCATTCATAGAAATACGGTCCTCACGTAATAATGAATTTTTTCGTACCCTTTATTATACCATATCTTCCGGTTCCCTGTCTGCTATGAGCTTCACTTTTTCCGCCTGTCCCAGGCGCTGGCTCAGGACGAGGAAGTCGTCGAGCTTCTGCCGGGCCAGGCCGCTGTCGATGAGGCGGGCCGCCTTGCGGATACCGGCATAGAGATTGAGGACGCTGCCGCCGACGTAGAGGCCGGCGCCTGCGTTGAGGAGGACTGCCGTCCGGGCCCCGCCCTTGTGTCCATCGAGGACGGCACGGGTAATGGCCGCGTTATGCTTCGGCAGGCCGCCGCGCAGTTCATCGCGCGAAGCCCTGGGCAGGTTGAAATCTTCCGGCCTGATTTCATACGTCGAAAACGATTCCGGCGTAAATTCACAGATCGTCGTCGCCGCAGACGCCGAAATTTCATCACTGCCATCCTGGCCATAGACAACCATGCCGTGACGGACACCAAGGGCAGCCAGGACATGAGCCATGGGCTCGACCAGATGCGGTGCATTGACGCCGAGGATCTCATATACGGCGTGAGCCGGATTGGTCAAAGGCCGCAGGACATCGAAGACAGTATAAATGCCCAACTGTTCGCGGACAGCATCGATGCGTTTCATCATGTAGTAGTAATACCGCGTATAAAAATAACAAAGGCCGATCTGTTGGAGCATGTCCAGACAACTTTCGGGACTGAGGAAGATATTGGCCCCCAAGGCCTCCAGGACATCGGCCGACCCGCTGCGAGACGTCTTGGCCCGATTGCCATGCTTGGCGACGCGGACGCCGCCGGCGGCGATGACGAACGATGCCGTCGTCGAGATATTGAAGGTCTTAGTCCGGCCGCCGCCAGTACCGACGATATCGAAGACGTCCATCGTGCAGGGAACGTGCATACTATATTGCCGCATAGTCCGGGCAAAAGCCGTGATTTCTTCTTCCGACGCGCCTTTCGTCGTCAAGGCTGCTAGAAAACCGGCCAACTGGACGTCAGAAATCGTCCCTTCCATAATCTGCTCCATGACGATGGAACTTTCCCGCTGGTTAAGGTCCTTTCCTTTAGTAATGGTTTTCAGTAAACTGGTCAGCATCATACTCACCTCCGCCTGAAAAAACGGAACCGTACTATTCTCTTTTATTATAGCATATTATGCCCATCAGCGCCGCAAAAAGGCTCATTCTTCCTCTAACTCGGCAATGCGCTGTTTCAATTCCCGTTCTTCGTAAAAAACTTTTTCCAGGCACAGGCCCTGGGCTGGTGCCGTCGCCCCCAGCTGGGTCCGGTCGCCACCTTCCAGGATTTCCCGGAGGCGGTCCGGAGTCAGGCGGTGGAGTCCCAGGTCGACGAGGCCGCCGGCGATGTTGCGTACCATGTGGTAGAGGAAGCCGTCGCCGACGACGTCGATGTCGAGGACATGGCCCCGCTCGTGAAGGGTAATAGAGTACATGGTCTTGACGGGATTCATGGGCGTCGTATTCTGGCCTTCAAACGCCGAAAAATCATGCGTCCCCAAGAGGATAGCCGCGCCTTCGCGCATGGCCTGCCGGTCCAGGGGTTTGCGGATGAACCAGGCATAGCGCAGGAGGAAAGGGTCGTGCATGCGGTTATTGTCGATGGAATAGCGATAGTGCTTGCCGACATTATCATGGCGGACGCTGAAGCGGTCCGGCATCTCTTTAGCCGATAAGACGGCAATTTCCGGCGGCAAATAGCCCTTCATGGCATACGGTATCTTTTCCGTCGGAATCGAGCCCTGGCCGTAGAAGTTGACGACCTGGCCGCGGGCATGGACGCCGGCGTCGGTGCGGGCGGCGCCGTAAATGGTGATGGGCGTCCGGAAAATAGCCGACAGCCCCTGCTCGAGGCAGCGCTGGATCGATTCGGCATTGGTCTGGCGCTGGAAGCCGTGGAAATCGGTGCCATCATAGGCGACGACGAGGCAGATATTCTTCTTCATCATAACCACCGCATAACCGCCAGGACGGCCGTGACGATCAGGACGGCGGCCATGGCGATGCCGTCGCGATAGGTATAGGACAATTCATTCATCCGCGTCCTCCCTTCGCCGCCGCGATAGCAGCGGGCTTCCATCGCCGTTGCCAGGTCATCGGCCCGGCGGAAAGCGCTGACGAAGAGCGGCACCAGGAGGGGAATCATATTCTTGCCGCGCTGCAAGAGGCTGCCACTGGTAAAATTAGCCCCCCGCGCCGTCTGGGCCTTCATGATGCGGTCCGTTTCTTCCAGGAGCGTCGGAATGAAGCGCAGGGCGATGGTCATCATCATGGCCAGTTCGTGTGCCGGCACGCCGATGCGCTTAAAAGGATTGAGCAGGTGTTCAATGCCGTCGGTCAGGACGATTGGCGACGTCGTATAGGTCAGGAGCGACGAAAAGACGATGAGGAAGACCAGGCGGGCCGTCATGAGCGCCCCCTGGTACAGGCCTTCTTTGGTGATGTGGAAGATACCGTACTGCCAGAGGACATCGCCAGGCGTCGTGAAGATATGGACGCCCATCGTGAAGATGATGATGACCCACAGGGGCTTCAAGGACTTGAGGATGAATTTCACCGGCAGGCGGGAAATGGCAAAACTCAAGGCAACGAAAGCCGTGACCAGGGCATACGAGGCCAGGGAATGGGCAAAGAAGATGGCGATGATGAAAATCATCGTAGCTACGATCTTGATGCGCGGATCGAGTTTATGTAAGAAAGACGTGCCGGGAAAATACTGGCCCAGCGTAATATCAGTGAGCATGGCCCTTGCCTCCTTTCAGGCAGTCGAAAATAGCCTGTGCCCCTTCTTCGACGGTCCGGACCCGGTCGTCGACGGCAAGGCCCCGTCCCTGGAGGTATTGGAGCACTCCCGTGACGGGCGGCACGGATACGCCGGCATCGTGCAAGGCGCGCTGCTGGGTCGCAAAGATATCCAGCGGTTCGCCGTCGAGGACGATATGGCCCTGGGACAAGACCAGCAGGCGGCTGGCCAGGCGGGAAATATCGTCCATATTATGGGAGACTAAGATGACCGTAATGCCCTTCTCCTGATGCCAGCGCTGGATTTCTGAAAAGATTTCCCGCCGGCCGATGGGATCCAGGCCGGCCGACGGTTCATCCAAGATGAGATACGACGGGTGGATGGCGATGACGCCGGCAATGGCAACGCGGCGCATCTGGCCGCCGCTCAGGCGGAACGGCGAGCGGTCGGCATAGGTCTTGTAATCGAGGCCGACGAAGTCCATCGCTTCTTTGACCCGTTCTGTCACTTCGTCTTCGCTCAGGCCTAAGTTGCGCGGCCCGAAGGCGATGTCTTTGGCAATCGTTTCTTCAAAGAGCTGATATTCCGGGTACTGGAAGACCATGCCCACTTTGTGGCGCACGGCCATGGCTTCTTTCGTCTTCTTGCCGATATCCGTCCCGTCGACGGTCACGGTCCCGGCCGTCGGCTTGATGAGGCCGTTGAGGATCTGGACCAGCGTCGACTTGCCCGAGCCGGTATGACCGATGATGCCGACAAATTCCCCTTTATGGATTTCGACATCCGTATCGTAAAGGGCGGTCTTCTCGAAAGGCGTCCCGATTCCGTAGGTATAGGTCACATTGCTTAACTTAATCGACATAATGCATCTCCTAATTCTTCCTCGGTAATGATGGAATCCGGCAAATCAAGGCCTTTCTGGCGCAGCCGTTCTGCCAGTTCGGCAGCTACGGGCACGTCGAGACCCATAGCCTTCAGTTCCTTGACATGCGTAAAGACGTCGCGCGGTGTCCCGTCCATCTTCATTTCGGCCCGGTCGACGACGACGACGCGGTCGGCCTGGACGGCTTCTTCCATGAAATGAGTGATGATGATGATGGTAATGCCTTCGTCATGGAGCTGATGGAGCGTATCCATGACTTCCTTGCGGCCGACGGGGTCAAGCATGGCCGTCGGTTCGTCCAGGACGATGCAGTCACACTGCATGGCCAGGATACCGGCAATGGCGACGCGCTGCTTCTGGCCGCCGCTCAAGAGGTGCGGCCCGTGTTTGGCATAAATAGTCATATTGACGCGGCGCAGGGCATCGCTGACACGGGCCTTGATTTCATCAGACGGGATGCCCAGGTTTTCCGGCCCAAAAGCCACGTCTTCTTCGACGACGGCGGCGACGATCTGGTTATCCGGATTCTGGAAGACCATGCCCACGTGCTGGCGTATCTTCCAGATATTGTCGGGGTCATCGGTCCGCATGCCGCAGACTTCACACGTGCCGGACGTCGGCGTCAGGAGGACATTGAAATGCTTGGCCAACGTCGACTTGCCGGAACCGTTGGTCCCGATGATGGCGACAAATTCGCCCTTGCCAATTTCCAGGGAAATATCCTTCAAGGCATAGACCACCTTGCCGTCTTCATCTTCATAGGTATGGCTGAGATGATCCGTTTTAATCATAGGTTCTGTCATACTAACTCCTTAGTTATTCATGGTTAAAAAATACGGCTTCCGACCTGGTAGACGACGAAGGTCAGGCCCCAGGCGACGGCAACCTGGAAACAGACGGAAAAGGCCGTCCACTTCCAGCTGTGCGATTCAGCGTGGATCGTGGCGATTGTCGCGGCGCAGGGGATATAGAGCAGGGAGAAGAGCATCATGCAGTAGGCATTGAGCTGGGTGAACCCGCCTTGACTCATCATGGACGCCAGGGCTGCCAGGGCCGCCGGCGAATTGATGTTGACGCCATCGAAGAGGACGGCAAAACTGGAAACGACGACTTCCTTGGCGGAAATACCGGCCAGGAGGGCCAGACAAATCTGCCAGTACCCCAGGCCGATGGGCGCAAAGAAAGGTACGATGGCCTTGCCGATGATAGCGCCGAAACTGTCGGCCATGTCGCCATAACCGGCGGGGCCGAAGTTGAGGATGAACCACATGAGGATGGATGCGGCGAAAATGACCGTACCGGCACGGCTCAAGTAGTCCTTGATCTTTTCCCAGACGTAGATGTAGACCGTGTGGGCACTGGGGCGCTTGTATTCAGGCAGTTCGATGAGCAGGTCGTTTTCCTTCTTGACATGACTGAAGACATTCATGGCCTTCAAGGCGACCAGGGCCACGACGATGCCGATGAGGTACATGGAATAGGCGACGATCATGGCGTCGTTAGGGAAGAACATACCCGAAAAGAGGATGTAAATCGGCAGGCGGGCACTACAGGACATGAACGGCGTGACCAGCATCGTCCGATAGCGGTCGCGCTTATCTTCCAGGGCCCGCGAAGCCATGATGGCCGGTACACTGCAGCCGAAGCCGAGGATCATGGGGATGAAAGCCCGGCCCGATAAGCCCAGGCGGTTCATGATGTCATTCATGACATAGGCCACGCGGGACATATAGCCGCTGTCTTCTAAGAGGGCCAGGGCGAAGAAGAGGATACAGATGTTGGGCAGGAAAGTCAAAATCCCGCCGACGCCAGCGATGATGCCGTCGCAGACCAGGGAAATGAGCATATCATCAGCGCCCAGCGAGGTCAGTCCCCCTTCCGCCATGGCCGACAGGGCATCGATGGACCCTTGGAAGGAATCCTGTACCATGTCGCCGACGAAGAAGGTCAGGAAGAAGACGATAGCCATGATGGCCAGGAAAATCGGGATGCCCAGCCATTTATCGGTCAGGTAGCGGTCGACGGAGTCCGTAGCAGCCGCCTTCGACGCCTGATTGACGACGACTTCATGGATGATTTCTTCAATGAAGGAGTATTTCTCCGTAATGATATCCGTTTCATAACTGCGGTCCAGGACGTGGTGGACGTCGTCGACGGGATATTTGGCCGCAATCTCCGGATCCTTTTCAAGGAGCTTCAAGGCATGCCAGCGATGATTGTACAAATCCGGATATTTATCGTGCAAAAGGTGGCGCACGGCGTCGATGCGGTCTTCCATTTCATCGCTGTAGACCATGGCAAATTCACTGTGATGGTTGTGCTGATGATTGGTCTGATCCGAATGGTTGTGGATGAGCCGGTCCGGATGGACATGGTCCTTATGATGGACGGCGGCATGGAGCAGGACGCTCAGGCCGCGGCGTTTCAAGGCCGATACGGGGATAACCGGCACGCCGAGCATTTCCGGCAGACGGTGCAAATCGATTTCCATACCCCGCTTCTCGACGATATCCATCATATTCAAGGCGACGACGACGGGCTTGCCCAGTTCCAGGAGCTGCAAGGTCAGGTAGAGATTGCGTTCCAGGGCCGATGCATCGATGACGTCGACGATGACGTCGACATCGTCACTGAGGATGAAATTACGCGAAACCTGTTCTTCCATGGTATACGACGTCAAGCTGTACGTCCCGGGCAGGTCGACGAGGTGGATGTGATAACCGTGGGCATTGATGGCGCCTTCGACCTTTTCGACGGTGACGCCGGGCCAGTTGGCCACTTTGAGGTTGGCCCCGGTGTAGGCATTGAACAAAGTCGTCTTGCCGCAGTTCGGGTTGCCGATGAAAGCGACTGTCATTTCCTTCTTTTCCACTTGGGCCGGTGCCTTAGGAACCTGTGCTTCCCTCGTCTGCGCCTTTACTTCGCTAGTCATGGTCCTTCCCCCTTACTTCGATGTGCGACGAAATCCCTTTGCCCAAAGCCAGGCGGGTACTGCGCATCTTGATGATGACCGTTCCTTCGTTCTTATTGTTGAGCACGGAGATTTCCGTCCCTTCGATCATGCCCAGGGCCTGCAGACGTTTTTCCGTCTGGTCCGGCAAGGTCAATTTTTCTACAATATAATCGCAACCGATTTTCCCTTCTGCTAAAGTCATACTGCCGCCCCCTATCGCGCCCGTTCCGGGCCATAGGCATTGTCGCCGGACGTCCCCTTGACGGTAAACAAGCCCAGATAAGACACAGCCATGATCGACTGAGCTGCCATAGCGGCTGTATCCTGTCCCAGGACAGGCAGGACATAGCTGGCCAGGTAACAAATAAAAGGAACGGCGAACATGAGGCCCGGCTTGTTGATGTCGTGACAGCGGCGGACGCCCAGGGAAATCTGGGACCAGACAGCCGGAATGGACAGCAGGACGAAGATAATCGCGAAAATGATGGCATATTCCATATGATTGATCAAAATAGATTCGACGATCTTGCTGTAGAGGATGATAGAGAACATGAACTGGGCGAACATTAAAATCAATGTCCGGAAAATAAAAGGCCGGCGCTGAATACGGCCAGTAAAGCGGAAATACTTGGCCTTCAGATCGGCAAAGTCACGGAAACTGACCAGGCTGTTTTCGCTCCCCGGACCGACAGGCATGGCAAAACCGCGGTGAATCCGGGCCGATTGGCGGGACCGCTTCTTCAATTTAATTTTTTGATTGCGTTGAGACACAACGATTACCTCCTATAAAATGCTTACAGTACTATCCTACTATATTCATGGCCTCGATTCAATTCATTTCTGTCAAAATATGATATAATAGAAAAAATTACTTTAAGGAGGTCCTTATGGAATCTACTGTCTTTACGAATCTGCGCGGCTCTGAAGGAGCCCTGACCTTTAATTTTTTCTGTGAATCCTTGATTACCTCACTCCATACCTTGACGCACGTCATGGAAGATGCCGGCATCGCCGTCCCGGATAACGTCGGCGACGTCGCCGACGCCCTGGGAGAAATGGGCAGCCACCTCATGGAAGACTACCAGCGCGGCGAGCTCGACCTGGGCCGGTTCAAAGATGAAATCCTCGATTTCTACGACCTCAACTTCGCCGTCAACGACGCCCTGGCTTCGGCCATCATGAGCCACGACGACCTGCAGTACTATTACTACGTCTATATGCAGGGCCTGTATATCTTCTTCCCCAACATGATGGAAGCCTTCAACGCCGACATCGAAGACGAAAAAATCATCCCCTTCCTTGACGAACTGGCCAACGAATTTCGCCAGCTCGCCGGCAGCGGATCGTGATGGCGCCCTGCGGCCTAGTGGCTCGTGGCTTCGGCCTGCGGCCTAGTGGCCGCATCGTAAGGACTGTCCGTAGGGGCCGTCCCAAAGGGCGGCCCGTTGTGGGAATCCCACCATCGGCAATCCGTAGGGGCGACCACGTGGGGCGCCCGTTGTGGGAATCCCGCATCTCGTTCCATAAAAAGGGCTTGTCGCACGACGACAAGCCCTTTTTGAGTTTGAAGTTGAAAGTTTGATGTGGATGGGACGAAATTTAAAATCTATCCGCTAATCCCTAGTCCCTAACTGCCAGCCCCTTATTTCGACCTGCGGGACGCCCTCTGGGCGTCCCCTACGAATGCGGCCTATACGAATTGAGTCTCACAAATTACAGGATGAAGAAGTAGACGAAGGAAATGACGGCTACGACGAAGCGATAGTAGGCAAAGGATGCCAGCGTCGATTTATTCATGAACTTCAGGAACCAGAGGACCGAAATGTAAGCGACGATGAAGGCCGTAATGAAGCCGATGATGATCATGACCAGGTCATTGCCGCTGAGGTCGCTCAAGCTCTTCAAGAGGTCGTAGAAGCAGGCGACGATCATGACCGGCACGGCGATGATGAAGGAAAAGTCAGCCGCTGCCTTCCGGCTGAGGCCCAGGAAGAGGCCGCCGGCAATGGTTGAACCGGAACGGGAAAAACCAGGCCATAAAGCCAGGACCTGGAACATTCCCGTCAAGAAGGCCTGGGCAATGGTCATCTTTTCGACGTCGTTGCAGACCGTCTTGGTATGGGATTTTTCAGCGACGAGCATGAAGATACCGCCGATGATGAGGCCGATGATGACCGTACCGGCTGAAAAGAGGTAGGTCTTGATGGCATGGTGGGCCAGATAGCCGATACCCATGACCGGTACGATACCGGCCGCGATGTGAGCCAGGGTCAGACCCGTATCGGTGCGGAACCAGTTTTCCCGGCGGAAGAGGTCCCAGCAGCGGTACTGGTGGAGCATGCGGATGAATTTCTCTTTATAGATGATGATGACCGACAAGATGGCGCCAAGCTGGATGAAGACTTCAAAGACACTGGCCCGGGGTCCTGTAAAGCCGAGCATATCGCCGACGAGAATCATATGGCCCGTCGAAGAAACTGGCAAATATTCAGTCACCCCTTCGACGATACCCAGGATGACGGCAATAATATAATCACTCATTTTTCTAACTCCTTTTCGCGGAACACTTGATGAAAAGCTTACAACAATACTTGAAAGTATACCACAATGGCAGGCAAAAAAAAAGTGCTGCCGCGCAAAGAGCACTTCTTTGCGTAACAGCACTTACAGAGACGAGGGCCTGTGAAAAACGGCCTTTATTCATCTAGGCAAATGACGTGATTCGGGTTGTCGATGACGAATTTAGCATATTTCGGATCGCCATTGTGTTCAAAGTACAAGGTATTGCCTTCCAAACTGCCGCGCCAGCTGACGATGATCGGGCATTCCCGGCTCAACTTCTTCAACATGGCGACGGGGTCGAGGTTCAAGATCGGTGCGAACAGAAATTCCACGTTATCAATCATGACGACACGGGCATTGAGGCGGTGGATTGCTGCCGATACCAGGGCAATGGCCTTATCCGGGCGGTCGGCACGAGGAATTTCCAAAAATTCATCGTCAAAGAGTTCCCGGGCTTCACAGATTTTCCAGCCGTCCTGGAAAGTCAGTTCACGAATCAGTTTGCTCTTGCCGGAACCAGGGCCACCAATGAGAATCAACAATTTTTCATCGTCCTGGGCAATGTACTTCCACCGTTTTAAAACATCTGCATCTGTAACCATGAAAATCACCTTCGTTTTCTTATATTATTTATTTTATTATACCTAACTTTCATCATACAAGTAAAGCATTTTTGCTATTTTATTTTGACATATAATAAAGCAGTATGTAGCATCATTTCAAACCATACCGTTCCATCGGGTCCTGGATGTTCTTGATGGGCGTCGCCGTCAAGATGATGTCATCGACATAGGGCTCATTGTGGCGCACGACGATGACCAGGGATACGCCCTTCTGATACGGGCTGTCATAGTAATAGGCGTCGACGGATTTCTCCTTATCCGGTCCCCATTCGATGCGGTCCGGCCGGCCGTATAAAGCCAGGATTGTCGAGACGTGATAGCCCAAGGTCGCGCCGCGGCCCGTGTAAGCGTTATTCGTCAAGAGGAAGACTTTCTGCACGATGTTGCGCCGGTCTACTTCGACGCCGTAATCGCCATAGAGCCAGAAATTACTGTTGTTGCGCTTGACCAGGTTAGTCCACATGTTGTACTTGTTCGCTTCAAAAGGCTGGTTGAGGCCGAAGCCCATGAGGGTAAAGTCCCGTTCGCCCAATTTCATGCGGTCCGCCGCTTCTTCTCCCGTAATGTACGGCGGCCGTACCGGCATGAGAGCCACCCGTTCGATGCGGCGGTTGCCGATGGCAAAGACGTACATGACATCTTTCCGCGGGCTTTCATAGGTAAAGTAATAGACGTTGGCATCGGCGTCGCGCAGGACGGAATCGGGCAGGCCGTACTGGCGCAACAGCACTTCTGCCGGATATTTCAGGCGGACATCCCGGCCGATGAGGATGTTCGTCCCAGACAACAGGAACATCGATTCTGCCCCGGGAATGACGGCTTTCCGGTTCCCGGCACTGTAGCGCAGGCTGTCCGCCGTCTTGTTGCGGAAGACGAAGCGCATCTTCAAGTCCTTGTCGTTGTACTGCATGGTCGTATAATGGGTACTGCGCGAAAACTTCGTCGGCGGCCCGAAGATGCGTTTGACCTTGGCCGGGCTGTCGCCATGATGGATACTGCCAATATAGAAATCGCTGGCCTGCAGCGGCGGGATAGACAGCGTATCCAGGGAGTCGAGGAGGACGCAGTCATCATCCGTCGGTACATGGGCCATCTCTTTTTTACTATCTTTGCCGTCTTTATCGGTTTTATCCGCTTTTTTATCCACCTTGCCGTCTTTATCGCTTGTCCCGTATGCAGCGGCTTTGGCAGCCTTAGGGGCTGTCTGGCTGTTCCCGGCCTTCTCAGCCGTAACAGCCGCAGCCCCGGCCAGGGCTTTCCCCGTTTTTTCCGCCGGAACTGCTCCCATAGCGGTCCCCCAGGCCAAAGACACAGCAAAGACCAGTGCAGCCATAGCTGTACGTTTCATGGCGTCCCTCCTTCGTAGGATTGAGAAAACGGAGCTGTCCTAGGAAGACAGCTCCGTTTTACGTTGGTCGTAAGCCGTTCATCGTTTGTCGCAAGGGATCCAAAAATATCAAGCCATCGCGATGAACGACGAACGACGAACGAAAAACTGTTAAGTCAAAGGAATCGTGCATGATGGCAGAAACCTTCATGGAACCGTCCTTATCTTATTTATGCTGTTCCGGACGGCTCAACGGGAAGAGAAGGACGTCGCGGATGGACGGGCTGTTGGTCAGGAACATGACCAGGCGGTCAATGCCAATGCCCAAGCCGCCTGTCGGAGGCAGGCCGTATTCCAGAGCGCGGCAGTAGTCTTCATCCATCTGATGCGCTTCGTCATCGCCGCGTTCCCGTTCTTTCATCTGTTCGATGAAGCGGTTGCGCTGGTCGATGGGGTCATTCAATTCCGAGAAACCGTTTGCCAGTTCACGGCCGTAGATAAAGGCTTCGAAACGATAAGTCAGGATCGGATTATCGCGGTCCTGTTTGGTGAGCGGCGAAATTTCCAGGGGATGACCGGTGATGATGGTCGGCTGGATGAGGTTTTCTTCGACGAATTTTTCAAAGAAAGCGTTGATAATCTTGCCGACGCCATCGAACTGGCCGTATTCGACGTCATGTTCGTCAGCCATCTTGCGGGCTGTTTCGACGTCTGTAATGCCTTCGAAGTCAGCACCGCTGAATTTCTTGACCGCTTCAATCATGGTCATGCGGTCCCAAGGCGGCGTGAGATCGATTTCTTTGTCGATATAGGTCAATTTCATCGTGCCATAGAGCATTTCAGCCAGTTTGGAAACCATGTCTTCAGTGATGTTGATGACATCTTCCAAGTCGCCGTAAGCCTGGTACAATTCAACCGTCGTAAATTCCGGATTGTGCCGCGTGTCGATGCCTTCGTTGCGGAAGCAGCGGTTCATTTCATAGACTCGTTCCAAGCCGCCGACGAGGAGGCGTTTGAGGTGGAGTTCCGGAGCGATGCGCAGATAAATGTCCATATCGAGGGCGTTGTGATGCGTCTTGAACGGACGGGCAGCCGCGCCGCCGGCAATGGTATGGAGCATCGGCGTTTCAACTTCCAGGAAATGACGGTCGTCGAGGTATTTGCGGATGCCTTTGATGATCTTCGACCGTTTGATGAAGGTATCTTTGACTTCCGGGTTGACGATGAGGTCGAGGTAACGCTGACGATAACGCGTTTCCTTGTCCGTCAGGCCATGGAATTTTTCCGGCAGCGGGCGGAGGGATTTGGACAAGAGGGTCCATTTTTCGACGCGGATCGTCGTTTCACCGGTATGAGTAACGAAGACCGTCCCTTCGATGCCGACGATATCACCGATATCGAGGAGTTTGAATAAGGTATATGATTCTTCACCGAGAACATCTTTACGGAAATAGAGCTGGATTTCACCACTCAAATCGCGAAGGACGCAGAAAGCCGTCTTGCCGTGGCGGCGGATAGCCATGAGGCGGCCGGCGACACTGACGACGGTTTCATTCTTTTCCAGTTCTGCAGCGTCATCCTTGACTTCCTGTGCATGATGATCCCAGTTGTATTTCTGACCGAAGGGATAGACGCCGGCGTCGATAAATTCCTGCATCTTTTCGCGGCGGACCTTCATTTGGTCATTCAATTTTTCTTCTTCAATAATAGGCGTTTCTTTTTCTTTCGTATCCGACATGTTATTCCTCCTAGGATTATTCTGCATCAGGCGGCAAGATGCGGTATTTGATTTCACCTGCCGGTGCTTTGACGGTAACGATAGCCGGATTGGCAGTATCGATGACCTGGCCGAGAATGGCCTTCCCTACAGGAGATTCATTGGAGATGCGGCCGTTGAACGGATCGGCTTCAGCCGTACCGACGACGGTGTATTCGAAGCGGTCGCCTGTTTCGACATCTTCCAGGATGACTTTCGAACCGAGGCGGACTTTATCCGAACCGTCATCGGTTTCCTTGATAATCTTCGCCGTGCGGATTTTAGCTTCCAATTCGGCAATGCGGCCTTCGATGATGCCCTGTTCATTCTTGGCGGCATCGTATTCGGCATTTTCGCTCAAGTCACCAAGGGCGATTGCTTCTTTGATGCGCTGGGAAATTTCAATACGGCGAACTGATTTCAGTTCATTCAATTCATCTTTTAACTTCTGTAACCCTTCCTGGGTAATCAGCGTTTCATTAGTCATGATTTTCCTGATCCTCCTGCGATATAATCACGTTTCACTATGATATCTTTAATTTATACCGTACTCTTAATTATATGCATATCTGTCCCTTGTGTCAATAAAGCGGCTTTCGTATCGCTTCAGCGTGCCTTGTCCATCATATCGCGGACGATGGATCGAAATTCATCAGCCGAAGCGGCGCGATTGATTCTTTCGCGGAGCGCTGCCGAGCCGTAGAGGCCGTGCGTATACCAGGACGCATGGGAACGCATTTCCCGGACGCCGATGTATTCGCCTTTATAGGCCAGCAGGGCTTCGAAATGGGACAACATCTGTTCATAGCGTTCCATCGCCGTCGGCGGTGGCAGGACTTCCCCCGTCGCCAGGTAATGGCGTATCTGCGGGAAAATCCAGGGATTCCCCTGGGCACCGCGGCCGACCATGACGGCACCGCAGCCCGTTTCCTTCATCAGGGCAGCAGCCGACGGGCCATCTACGACATCGCCGTTGCCGATGACCGGGATAGATACGGCCTGGACAACGGCTTTGATTTTTTGCCAGTCCGCCTTGCCGCTATAGAATTGTTCCCTTGTCCGGCCGTGGACCGTGACGGCAGCCGCACCGGCCGCTTCAGCCCGTTTGGCCAGCTCCGGTGCCGTAAACGAAGCGTCATCCCAGCCGGTACGCATCTTGACCGTGACCGGAATGGACACGGCGCGGACGACGGCACGGATGACCTTCTCTGCCAGGGGCAGGTCCTTCATCAGGGCCGACCCATCGCCATTCTTGACGACCTTCTTGACGGGACAGCCCATATTGATGTCGACAATATCGGCGCCGGCTTCTTCGACGACAGCCGCTGCCTGGGCCATGACCTCCGGATCCGAACCGAAAATCTGCATGGACAGGGGATGTTCCCCGTCTTCGATGTGCAGCAGTTCTTCCGTATGCTGGTTGCGATAGCGGATACCCTGGGAACTGACCATTTCCGCACAGACCAGGGCCGCCCCATAGCGGTGGGCGATGACCCGGTATGGCGCATCACAGACGCCGGCCATCGGCGCCAGGATGACCGGCGCCTCGAGTTCGACCGTGCCGATGGAGAAAGGCTTAATGGTTGCGGTCATAAATGATTCTCAGCCCTTCCAGGGTCAGCATGGGTTCAACGACGTCGATAGCGTCCGTTGCCGGAGCGACGATGACAGCCAGGCCGCCGGTAGCGACGACTTTGGCCTTACAGCCCAGTTCCTTGCGCATGCGGGCCACGATGCCGTCTACCTGGCCGACGAAGCCATAGAAGACACCGGCCTGCATACTTTCGACGGTGTTGCGGCAAATGACCTTATCCGTGCTGACGACTTCGATACGCGGCAATTTCGCCGTGCGCTGTACCAGGGCATCTGTAGAGATGCCGATGCCCGGGCAGATAGCACCGCCGAGGTAGGTCCCTTTCTTGTCGACGGCGCAGAAGGTCGTCGCCGTGCCGAAGTCGATGATGATGACCGGGCCGCCGAATTTTTCATACGCTGCGACAGCGTTGACGATGCGGTCAGCGCCGACTTCACGGGGATTATCGTATTTAATGTCCATGCCCGTCTTGACGCCCGGTCCGATGACCAGCGGTGTCAGGCCGAAATAGCGCTGGCACATGCGTTCCAGCGTGGGCATGACCGGCGGGACGACGGACGAAATGATGATGGCATCGATTTCGTCGGAGTTGACGCCGTTCAAATAAAAGAGGTTGCGGATGAGGACGCCGTATTCATCGGTCGTGCGGAGACGGTCCGTCGATACGCGCCAGTGGTCCATGAGCTCCTTTCCCTTGAAAATGCCCAGGACAATATTAGTATTCCCTACATCAATGACTAATAACATAACTTTATCTCCTGCCTACTATAAGTTGATAATACGCCTATTATAATAACAGAGTTTTCCTGTCTTGAATAGTCTTTTCCCAAGAAATTAGACGGGCCGGACATGAATATCTCCTGCCATGACGACTTCTGTACCAGCTGCCGTATCGACGAGGAGATTGCCGTTTTCATCGATATCCCGTGCCATGCCGGAAAAAGTCCGGTTCACGGAACTGACGGTCACTTCCTGCCCCAGCATGCACGACAAGGACCGCCATTCGGCCAATACCTGGCTGAACCCCTGGCGGCAGACCGTATCGTAGAGCCGTTCGATTTCTGCCAGCAGCGTTTCCAGCAGGGCCAGCCGGCTGACACGGATGCCTTCCCGGGCAAAGCTGGTGACGATGGATTTCAAGTCTTCCGGCAAATCATCGGCCATGATGTCCGTGTTGACGCCGATGCCCATGATGATGTAATTGACCTTTTCAGCCGACCCGTTGAGTTCGGTCAGGATGCCGACCATCTTCCGCCCCTGGACCAGGATGTCATTGGGCCACTTGATGCCGCAGTCTGCCAGGCCGTACCGGCGGATGGAGCGGGCTACGGCGACGGCAGCCAGCAAGGTCATCTTAGCCACTTCCATGGGAGAAATATCGGGCCGCAGGATCAGGGAAAACCAGACGCCCTTGGCATAGGGAGAGAGGAAGGTCCGATTGATGCGGCCACGCCCGCCCGTTTGTTCTTCTGCCACGATGATCGTTCCTTCCGGCGCCCCCTGGTCAGCCAGTTTCTTGGCGACGTTATTCGTCGAATCGACCCGCTCCCGATAGACGACAGGGCGGCCGACGAACTTCGTCTGCAAGCCATCAAGGATGGCCTTTTCCGACAAGAGTTCCGGAGCTTCCCGCAGACAATAGCCTTTCTTGGTATAGGACTCGATGACATAGCCCCGCTGCTTCAGCGCGCGGATATGTTTCCATACGGCCGTCCGGGAAATACCGAGTTGGTCGGAAATCTGCTGCCCCGATACAAATTCATCCTTATGGTGTATCAAAAAATCGAGAATATCTTGTCTCATCACAATCACCCCTGCCGCTGCCCCTGGCAGCCCCATTCAAAAAAAAGCGCCACTAACGGCGCACAATATGCCTATTCTATGTAAAAATTTTAACATAAACCATCCCCCTGTCAAGGGGAGGCTGGGAGGTAGTGGCTCGTGGCTATCAGTTAGTAGTCAGCAGTCAGTGGCCTGCCAGCTAGTGGCCCGTAGAAAGAATCTCCAAATATCCAGCGGATCGCCCACGTAGTGTTCTCTTTCAATTCAAAACCATCCGCTAACCACTAGCTACTAGCCACTAACAACTTAAAAGGGTTTGTCGTCATGCGACAAACCCTTTTTTCACTTGTTTCCTATTTTTCTTCGTCAGCCTTTTTTTCTTCGTCGTCTTTATCGGTCAGGCCTGTAGTCAGGCCGCCTTTTGGGACGGGGTTGCCCCAGGGGCTGATCTGTATTTCTGTCTGTTCTGCCTTGGGAGCAGCCGGTTCGGCTTTTTCTTCCTTGGCTTCAGGAGCGGCTGTGGTGTCCGGTGTTCCGGCTTCCGTCGTTTCCGCCGGGACAGCCGGTGCGGCTTCCGCTTCCTTTTTCTGGTCTTCCGGCCCTTCCAGGGTACCGTACTTGACCAGGTTGTCGACTTGCTGATGGTTGATCGTTTCGACTTCCATCAGGGCGTCGGCCATATGCTTCAGCGTATCCAGGTGTTCGCGCAGCATGTGGAGTACGTCGGCATAGGCTTCGGATACGGTATCGTGCATTTCCTTGTCGATGAGTTCGGCTACACTTTCACCGTAGTTGCGTTCATGGCCCAAGCTCTTGCCGAGGAAGACCTGGTCCTGCTGTTCGCCGAAGACCATGGGACCCAGTTTCGGGCTCATGCCCAGGCGGGTAATCATCTGACGGGCGATGCGGGTGACGCTCTGCAAGTCGCCGGATGCACCGCTGCTGATTTCGTTGAAGACGATTTCTTCGGCAGCCCGGCCGCCGAGGGCGACGCGGATCTGAGCCAGGTAATACGACTTCGTTTCATACGACCGGTCTTCTTCGGGCAGCATCATGGTATAGCCGCCAGCCCGGCCGCGCGGGATGATCGTGACTTTATGGACCGGATCGGCATCCGGCAGGAGATAGGCGATGAGGGCATGGCCCGATTCGTGGACTGCCGTCAGACGCTTTTCCTTATCGCTGATGACATGGCTGCGGCGTTCCGGACCGAAGCAGACTTTTTCACTGGCTTCTTCCAGTTCAGCCATATTGATGACTTTCTTATTGGCCCGGGCAGCCAGGAGGGCTGCTTCGTTAAGCAGGTTGCCCAGATCGGCACCAGTAAAGCCCGGTGTCTTCTTGGCGATGACGTCGAGATCGACATCCTTGCCGAGGGGCTTGCCTTTGGCGTGGACGTCGAGGATAGCCCGGCGGCCGCGCAGATCCGGACGGTCGACCGTAATCTGCCGGTCAAAACGACCGGGACGCAGCAGGGCCGGGTCAAGGATATCCGGACGGTTGGTCGCAGCAATGGTGATGATGCCTTCGTTGGACCCGAAGCCATCCATTTCGACCAGGAGCTGATTCAGCGTCTGTTCCCGTTCGTCGTGGCCGCCGCCAAGGCCGGCGCCACGCTGACGGCCGACGGCGTCGATTTCGTCGATGAAGACGATGCAGGGCGCATTCTTCTTGGCCTGAGTGAACAAGTCACGGACACGGGAAGCGCCGACGCCGACGAACATTTCAACGAAGTCGGAACCACTGATGCTGAAGAAGGGCACGCCGGCTTCACCGGCTACGGCACGGGCCAGGAGGGTCTTCCCGGTCCCCGGAGGGCCAAAGAGGAGCACCCCTTTGGGTATCTTGGCGCCAATGGCATTATACTTGCTGGGGTTACGCAGGAATTCGACGATTTCCGCCAGTTCCTCCTTCGCTTCGTCTTCACCAGCAACGTCTTTAAAGGTAACTTTGATCTTACCTTCACCGTGCATCTTGGCATGGCTCTTGCCGAAGTTCATGACCCGGCCGCCGCCACCCTGGGTCTGCTGCATGATGAAGAACCAGACGGCAATGAGGACCAGGATTGGCAGGACTGCTGTCAGCATGTTCATCCACCACGAAGGCTGTTCGGGCGGTTTGGCGATGATGTTGACATCAGCATCGCGCAGAGCCGGCAAGAGGGACGAATCGGTCGGGGCGTATGAAGTAAAGGACGTTCCGTCTTTCAGCTGGCCCACGATGGCATGGTCCGCTGTAATCTGGACGGCATCGACTTTCTTCTGCTGTACCTGACTCATGAAATTCGTATAAGAAATTTCCGATTTGTCTGTCTTACTGCTCGTAAAGGCATCTATGATCGATACGGCGACGATGATGATGAGTAAGTATAAACTTACATTCCGCACAAATTTACTCAAAATATGGCTCCTTTCATTTAATTTATGATAATGCTTTTTATTCCAACCAATACAGTCTTATATTACCACACTTCTTGTAAAGCAACAACTATTTGGAATATACTTCTTCTTTCAAGATACCGATATACGGCAGGTTGCGATAACGGCTGTCGTAGTCGAGGCCATAGCCGACGACGAAGGCATCGGGGATTTCAAAGCCGTTGTAGTCGACAGGCACTTCGACCTGACGGCGGGCCGGCTTGCTGAGGAGCGTGGCCAGTTTGACCGAGCGGGCGCCCCGTTCTTTGAGCATGGGGACGAGGTGGCTCAAGGTGACGCCCGTGTCGATGATGTCTTCGACGATGAGGACATCTTTATCCTTGACATCGTTGTCGAGGTCCTTGCGGATTTTGAGGACACCGGACGACGTCGTCGACGAACCGTAGCTGGAGCAGCTCATGAAATCGAAGTAGACCGGGCCATCGATGCAGCGGGCCAAGTCGGTGAAAAAGGTGACGGCCCCTTTGAGGATGCCGCACATGAGGATGGTCTTGCCGGCATAATCTTTGGTGATCTGGGTGCCCAGTTCGTGAACGCGGGCAGCAATCTGTTCTTCTGTTAATAAAATTTCTTTAATGTCCTGATGCATCTTGTTTTCCTCCGTAATAAAGTGAATTACCGATGCCGTCTCCGTCGGGGGACGGCATGACCCAGGCAGAGGGCTGTCCGGGTCGTATAAACACAGGCCCGGCCGCACTGGAACTGTTTTCCCGCTCCTTTAGCAGCCAGGTCCCGTATGGTTTCAACATAATGAAAAGGCAGGTCTTGACGAGAGCCCGTCCCTTCCTGCCACAGGCGGCGGATCAAGCGCCGCTGCATGGCCAGCGGCTGAGCCAGCAAACCTTTCTTATCCAGGGCCGGCATGGCGCCGTCTGGAAGGGCGAGCTGCTGGTACAGGGCTTCTGCCGCGTTTTCCAGAAAGACTTCGTCGGCCCTGACGATGTCGGCCAGGCGGTTCAAGTCCGCTGTAATGGCCGGGTTGTACTGCTGCAGCTGCGGCAACAGATCCAGCCGTATCCGGTTGCGGCTGTAGCGCCGGCTGTCATTGGTCTCATCGTGGCAGACCGGCAGCTGGCGCTGGGCGGCATAGGCTGTCAATTCAGCCTTGGTCACAGCCAGGAGCGGGCGGATGATGTCGCCCCGCCTGGGAGCCATGCCACAAAGGCCGTCGAGGCCGCTGCCGCGCAAGAGATGGAGCAGTACCGTTTCGGCCTGGTCATCGGCATGATGGGCCACGGCAATGCGGTCTGCCCCGCAGGCCCGGGCCGTTTCCCGCAGGATGCGGTAGCGTTCCCGCCGCCCTACGGCTTCTTCCGAAGCCTTTTCTTTCCGGGCCAGGGCCGGCACGTCGACATACTGCCAGGCAAAACCACAGTGGCGGCGCAGGGCTTCCTGCCGAACCAGGGCGACTTCGTCGTCGGCAGCCCGGCGGATGCCGTGATGGACGTAACAGGCCGTCAGGCTTAGCCTATATAACGGGGCCAGGCGGTTCAGTATATCCAGCAGGGCCAGCGAATCGGGCCCACCGGAGCAGGCGACGACCAGGGCCCTTCCCGGCTGCCACAGGTCGTGCTGCCTGCCGTAAGCATCTACGCGTTCGACGAGGTTCACGGCTGGCGGTCCCGGGAATTCCAGGCCGCATCATGGAAAGAATGGCGGAAAAAGACGCCTTCCATGAGGTCCCGTTCACTGACGGTAATCGCCGGGATCTGATACCGCTGAAGAAAGGACTTGGCGATGAGCAGGCCGGCGATGATGATATCGCTGCGCTTGGGCTGAAGGCCCGGCACATGGCGCCGTTCTTCCGGCGTCATGGCCTGGAGCCGTTCGATATGACCACACAGGGCTTCATAAGAAATGCAGTGGCCTTCGACTTTTTCCGCATCGTAGACGGCCAGCTGCAGATCCATGGCGGCCAGCGTCGTCAGCGTCCCACCGACGCCGATGAGCAGATCCGGCCGTATCTTCATGGGCAGCCATTCCTGATAGCAATGGCGCTCCAGATGAGCCACATCCTGATGGCTCATGACCTCGCCCCGCGTAAAGCGCACCGCACCCATGGGATAACTGTGGGACCAGCACAGGTCCCCGCCCCGGCCGGCAGCGACTTCACTGCTGCCGCCGCCGATGTCGATAACGGCAGCCGTCACGTCGGGATTGAGGGAAGCCGTAGCTCCCGTAAAGCTGAGCGACGCTTCTTCCAGGCCGGAAATCGCCCGGCAGTGCCAGCCAAAGCGGGCCCGCACTTCTGCCAGGAAAGCCTGGCCGTCGACGGCTTCGCGGACGGCACTGGTAGCCACGGCACAGACGGGGATCCCCGTCAGCTGCCCTTTCCAGCGTTCCATGACCGCAAAGGACGCCTTCATCCCTGCCGGCGACAAGTGGTGTGTTTCATCGATATCTTTTCCCAGCCGCGTCGTCGCCAGTTCTTTCGGCGAAAAAATCCACGTACCCGGGACTTCCTGCCAGCCCGTCATGAGGCGCAGGGAGTTGGAGCCGATATCGATGACTGCATACTTCTGATACTCCATAGTTGCTCCTTTCCGATTTCGTCCATCCCCACGGCCGGTTCTCTCAAACGACCCTGGGGAAAACGTAAAAAGGCGCTGTCTTCGTGCGACAGCACCCCTTTCTTACCATCTGCTATTCAATACTTACTCAATCAGCATGGCGTGCACCGCGGCCGCCGCGTTTCGATTCCGTATTGCGTTTTAAATCCATCAGGCGTTCATCGCTTTCCTTGAGGAACTTGCTGAGTCGGTCTTCAAAAGAAAGAGACCCCGACGAACGGCGCGAATCAAAGCCATTATGCTGGCGAAATTCATGTTTCTGGCGAAAATCGCGTTTCGGGCGAAATTCCTTCTTTTCCGGCGCCGGCTGGGTCTGTTTGATAGACAGGGCGATCTTTCCCTTATCGTCTACAGACAACACTTTGACGTTGACCTTATCTCGCACTTTCAAAAAATCATTTACATCTTTGACATACTCATTAGCGACTTCAGAAATATGTACGAGACCCACTTTCTTATCCGGAAGTTCTACGAATGCGCCAAACTTTGTGATTCCTGTAACGGTACCTTCCATCACACTGCCTACTTCGATTGTCATGCTGTTTCAATTTCCTCCTTGTAATATCAGCATTATTGCTAAACGTATACAGCCATTATACTCATAATCACTAAAAAATTCAATCATCAAAATACAAAATATAGCGATTACGGCTTATAAGGAATTTCATCGGGCTTGGCCAATCCAAACTGTTCTCGCGCTTCCTTGGCGATTTCATCGGGATCATTCAGCTCGTCACGCCGCTCCCGGAGCCGGAGGTTCTCATCCCGCAAGGTCTGTTCCTGCTGCAAAGTCTGATTCATGTCCTCATGGATTTCCCACAACCGGTAAAGGCGGATGCCGATGAGATAGAACCCGGCAATGATGATGGCCATGAGAAAAAGATTGTACCAGCTCAATTGCCGAAGCCGGATGAGCAGGCCAGGACGGCGCTTCCGGCGAACCTTGCGGCGCTTCTTCCGGCGCCCAGGCTGGCGATACTGCTTGGTTTCCACCCAATCACCCTTTCTAAGAACAAGAGACTGAAAAAGTCTTACCTTATAGTATACCGTGCTTTAAGCACAAGATAAAGTTTTTTTGCAAAATTCCTTTTAAAATGGGCAGAGGTTATATATAATAGAGGCACGACATTTTGTATCTTATTCCGAGGGGGAACACTTATGCATTACGAAAAAATCACGACAGAAATCCTGGAAAAATTAAAGGCCATCGTCGGCCCGAAGAACGTCGTCACCGACGCCGATGCCATGCAGCCTTACTCCCATGACGAAGTGACCGATCCGGCTTATCACCACCTGCCGGAAGCCGTCGTCTTTGCCGAAACGGCACAGCAGGTCAGTGCCATCATCAAATTGGCCAACGCCTGCCACTTCCCTGTCGTCCCCCGCGGGGCCGGCACAGGCCTGGCTTGCGGGGCTGTCCCGGAATACGGTGGCCTCGTCTTGTCACTGGAAAAGATGAATAAGATCCTGGAAATCAATGAAAACGGACTCTATGCCGTCGTCGAACCGGGCGTGCGCACGTCAGACCTGCAGGAAGCAGCCGAAAAGAAAGGCCTCTTCTATGCCGGCGACCCGTGCAGCGGCGATTCATGCTTCATCGGCGGCAACATCGCCACCAACGCCGGCGGCAATAGGGCTGTCAAATACGGGACGACGCGCCACCAGGTCTACAGCGTAGAAGTCGTCAATCCGACAGGGCGCATCGTCAACCTCGGCGCGCGGCTGCAGAAACAGTCGACAGGCTATTCCCTGGACCAGCTGGTCATCGGCTCGGAAGGGACCCTGGGCATCATCACCAAGGCCACGCTGAAACTCCTGCCCAAGCCGAAATACGCCTTGGATCTGCTGGCCATCTTCGACGACCGCCGCCAGGCCATGGGCGTCGTCACCAAGATCATCAAAGCCGGCATCACGCCGACGTGCGTTGAATTTATGGACAACATCACCATCAAGTCCGTCGAAAAGTACCTCAATGAAAACCTCCAGGGCAGCGACAACGGCAACTACGTCATCGTCGAAGTCGAAGGGACCAGCGAAGACGACCTGGACGACAAAGCCGTCGTCCTCGACGAAGTCTGCACGGAAAATGGCGCTTCGTCAGTTCTCGTCGCCGACCACAATAAGATTTGGCAGGCCCGCAAAGCCTTTGCCGAAGCCGTCCGTGCCGAAAGCCTCATCGTCTGCAAAGAAGACGTCGTCGTCCCTGTCGACCAGGAAGCAGCCCTCCTCGATGAAATCCTTCGCCTGGCCCAGAAATATAACTTGGTCACCCGCATCGCCGGCCATGCCGGCGACGGCAATATCCACTTGAACATCCTCAAGAACGAAGATGCCACCTATGAAGACTGGGACCAGCGGGTCAAGGCCAACCAGCAGGAACTGTACAAGTTCATCTATGCCCACGGCGGCCGCCTGTCCGGCGAACACGGCATCGGCTATAAGCGCAAGCACTTGATGGAGGAATTTACCGATCCTGGCGAACTGGAAATGATGAAAGCCATCAAGAAGGCCCTCGATCCCAACGACATCCTCAACCCGGGGAAAATCTTCGACGTCGAGTAACTTGCAAAAATGGCGGTTACCGTGTATAATACATAACAGAACTGAATAAGACATATATCTTCAGGGCAGGGTGAAATTCCCGATCGGCGGTATAGTCCGCGAACGCTACGGCGTAGGAGCCACTGGCTCGTGATTTGGTGCAATTCCAAAACCGACAGTATAGTCTGGATGGAAGAAGATGTGGCGTGCTGCGCTTGCAGCCTGCCTTTCCTTGCATGTCAAAGCCCTGTGCCACTGGCCAGGGCTTTTTTTATGCCATTCATAAAACTGATAAACAGACTTTGAGGAGGTCTTTATTTTGACTACAGAAAAACGTAAATTCAACACCATCGAAGAAGCACTGGAAGAATTGCAGGCCGGCCATATCATCATCGTCACCGATGACCCGGACCGCGAAAATGAAGGCGACTTCATCTGCGCCGCCCAGTACTGCACGACGGAAAACATGAACTTCATGGCCAGCCACGGCAAGGGCCTGATCTGCATGCCTATGAGCATCGAATATGCCCATAAACTCGGCCTGCCCCAGATGGTCAGTGAAAATACAGACAACCATGAAACAGCCTTCACCGTTTCCATCGACCACGTCGACACGACGACGGGCATTTCCGCTGTCGAACGCGCCCTGACGGCCCGCAAATGTGTCGAAGAATCGGCTCGTCCCGAAGATTTCCGCCGTCCTGGCCACAACTTCCCGCTCATCGCCAAACGCGGAGGCGTCCTGACCCGCAATGGCCACACAGAAGCCACGGTCGACCTCATGCGCCTGGCAGGGCTCAAACAAGTCGGCCTGTGCTGCGAAATCATGGCCGATGACGGCACGATGATGCGCACGCCGGACCTCTGGAAAATCGCCGATAAATACGGCCTGAAATTCATCACCATCCACGACCTCCAGAACTACTGCCGCCGCCACGACAAACACGTCATCCGCGAAGCCGTCGCCAAGATGCCGACGAAGTTCGGCGAATTCAAGATCTACGGCTACATCAACGACCTGACCGGCGAACACCACGTCGCCCTGGTCAAAGGCGAAATCGGCGATGGCAAGAACCTCTTGTGCCGTGTCCACTCCGAATGCCTCACAGGCGACGTCTTCGGCTCCCGCCGCTGCGACTGCGGCGAACAGCTGGCAGCTGCCCTGACGCAGATCAACGCCGAAGGCCGGGGCATCCTCCTCTACATGCGCCAGGAAGGCCGCGGCATCGGCCTCATCAATAAACTCAAGGCCTATGTCCTCCAGGAACAGGGCTACGACACGGTCGAAGCCAATGAAAAACTCGGCTTCGCACCGGACCTTCGTGAATACTGGATTGGTGCCCAGATTCTCCAGGACATGGGCGCCAAAGAAATCCGCCTGCTCACGAACAACCCGGAAAAAGTCTACGGCCTCGAAGGCTTCGGAGTCGAAATCGTAGAACGGGTCCCCATTGAAATGAAACCGCAGAAATTCGACGAATTTTACTTGGAAACGAAAAAGAATAAAATGGGCCACATCCTCCCCCATCTGCATTAAGAGCGAGGAAAAAAGGCGCTGTCCCATGAAGACAGCGCCTTTTTTAGTGGTTCGTGGTTCGTGGTTCGTGGTTCGTGGTTCGTGGTTCGTGGTTCGTGGTTCGTGGCTCTCCTTATAGGAGAGCTGTCAGCGAAGCTGACTGAGAGGTTGCTCTTTCAGCATGTGGTTCGAAGTTTGCAGAGCTTGCCACGTGCAAGCCTCTACAGATGTGACGCCTCGGGAATTTCTACAAACTCCGTACTACAAACTATAAAGTAAAAGGAACTTAGCATGATGGCAGAAACCTTCATACAACACACTCTCCTATTGCAGCAAAGTGAATTTATCCTTTCGGTAATCGATGAGGCCTTCTTTCTTCATCTTGCTCAGTTCGGCCGATAAGGCGCTACGGTCTACGGAAAGGAAGTCGGCCATCTGCTGGCGGTTGAAGGGCAGGCTGAACGTGGCCTTGCCTTTCTTGCGGGCCAGGTCGGACAAATAGAGGACGATTTTCTGGCGCGTCGACCGCTGGGTCAGGTAGCGTATCTTTTCGGTCAGGAGACGGTTCTTTTCGGCCATCAGGGCCAGGAGGTTGCTCATGAAGCGGGCCTGGGCCGGCGTCAGCACCTGGCCGGCATGGAGGACGTTATCGACGTGGACCTGCATGATGACCGTATCCGACGCGGCCACGACGTCGACCGTAGCCGGTGACTCAGGCAGACAGGCAAAGGCTTCGCCAAAGAAGAAGCCCGCCGGGATCTGGGACAGGATATTGCGATTGCCCCAGTAATCTTCCTGGATGATATGGACGGCGCCGTCCAGGACCAATCCGATATAGGGGACAGTATCGCCGGAATAAAAGAGAAATTCCCCTTTCTGATACTTTTTTTTGCGCACCTTCAAGTGCTCCAGGAGCGGCAGGACATCGGCTTCAGTAATACCACAAAAAAGCGGTGATTTTTTGATAAGGGAAAGATAGGGTTCCATTGGAAGACCTCCCGAAAAAAGATAATAGTTGGAAAAACAACAGCTTATTCCTCCTCCATGAGATATACTGAGACCATAAAAGGTCCAAGATTATTGATTCATCATCACTGCGGAGGAAACTATGATACGTAAAATTATACAGATTGATTCAGAAAAATGCAATGGCTGCGGCGCCTGTGCCACGGCCTGTCACGAAGGAGCCATCGCCATGGTCGACGGTAAAGCCCGTCTCATGCGCGACGACTACTGCGACGGCTTAGGCGACTGCCTGCCTCACTGCCCGACAAATGCCATCACCTTTATCGAACGCGAAGCCGTCGCCTACGACGAAGAAGCCGTCAAGAAGCACATGGCCGCCCAGGGAAGGGTCTACCGTGGCCGCTGCCCGGGCAGCCAGGCACGCAGCCTCGAACCGGCAGAAACAGTCCCGGCAGGCACGCCCGACATGCCATCGCGCCTGAGCCAGTGGCCGGTCCAGCTGAAGCTGGTCCCGCCCCATGCGCCTTACTTCAACGGCGCCAGCCTGCTCATCGCCGCCGACTGCACGGCCTATGCCTACGCCCGTTTCCATGAAGACTTCATCAAGGGGCGCATCACCCTCATCGGCTGTCCCAAACTCGACGACATCGATTACGCCGAAAAATTGACAGAAATCATCCGCCAGAACGATATCCAGGACCTCACCCTGGTCCGCATGGAAGTCCCGTGCTGCGGCGGGCTGGAAATGGCCGCCAAAAGAGCCCTCCAGCAAAGCGGCAAGGACCTTCCCTTCAAGGTCCGGATCATCAGCCTCGATGGGAAGATAAAAGGATAGTAAAAAGGCTTGCCGCGTAGCGGCAAGCCTTTTTATCGTAGGGGCCGTCCCAAAGGGTGGCCCGCTCTTACACGTTCCATTCTTCTTTGAGTGTCGACAGGCACATGAAGGTCTGCGACGAGGCGACGGTCGGGATTTCGTTCAGGACCTGCATGAGGAAGTGTTCCAGGTCATCTGGCGTCTTGACCAGGACTTTCAATAAGTAGTCAAAGGCGCCGACAACGTGATGGCATTCCAATACTTCCGGGTACTGGACGATTTTCGAGCGAAATTCTTCGACATCGCCAGACCGTTCGAGGTTGACCATGATGAAAGCCGTCACGTTATAGCCGGTCTTGCGGCGGCTTATCTTGGCACCGTAGCCTTCAATGATGCCGTTGTGTTCCATCTTGCGGAGACGTTCGGCAACAGCCGGGATGGACAGGCCGACGACCTTGCTGATTTCCGTAGCCGAAGCCTTGCCATTGTGTTTGAGTATCGTTAAAATTTTGTCATCAATATGATCCATATGTAGATACTACCCTCCATAGTTCTTAAATTTTACATATCTATTATCTTACAAACGAATGAAAAAGTAAATAGACTTAAAGATATTAATTTTTCTTCTGCTATACTTTTTACTTCTATGGAGTCGGGTTTATTCTGAAAAATGAAAATCACCGTTCAGATCGGAAAAATTATCCTTGAATCCCTGAGTCATATAGACGGCATTATCAGTGCCCGTGATTTCACAGTCGACGCCTTCCATGCTGTTCACCAGTTCCATCCCTTTCTGCGGCCCCAGGACGAAGACGATGGTCGTCATCATGTCGCTGAGCATGCCGGCATGGGGTACCGAGCCGTCGATGATGATGGAATCGCTCATGACGCCGGACCGGGCCGGATAACCCGTGCGGGGATCGAAGATGTGGTGGTAGCGGACGCCATCCTTGATGAAATAGCGTTCGTAGTCGCCTGACGTGGACAGGGCCTGGTTCTCGATGGATACGATGCCCAGGAAAGCCTTATCATCGTCAGACCGGGGATGCTTGATGCCGATGCGCCAGGGCTTGCCTTTACTCGTCTTGCCGACGGCATACATCGAGCTGGCGCCGAGATTGATGAGACCGCTTTCAATGTGGTGCTTTTCATAGATCTTACGGATTTCGTCGACCGCATAGCCTTTGGCGACACCGCCCAAGTCGATGGCCATACCCGCTTTCGCCAGCATGACGCTGTGGTCTTCCGGCCGCAGGAGGATGTCCTTATAGTTGACCTTCATCAAGGCCCGGGAAATCTCATCGGCTGAGGGTACGTGCTGGTCGTCATTGCCGATGCGCCACAAATTGGTCATGACGCCGACCGTGATGTCCCATTCGCCCTGGCTCTTGGCAGAATAATCCTTGGCATATTCAATCATTTCATAAACAGCCGGGTCGACCTGGACGTATTCCCTGCCGGCAGCCGCATTGATACGGCTCACATCGCTGTCTTCATTCTGGCCGGCCAGTTTATCCAGCTGATCCAGGCGGTCGAAACCTTCGTCGACTGCTTCTTTGGCTTCTTTTCCCGACGCCCGCAGGGACACCGTCGTATCCATGGCGACACCGCTCCTATCAAAAGAAGACTCCGGATGCAGAGTGCATCCGGAGCAACTTAAAACGATGAGGAACGCCATGGTGAGAAGAACCCATACATACCGTTTCTTATCCATGTATTAACCTACGTTTTCTTCTTTCTTGAAAGAACCTTTGATCATTTCGTTGATGGCACCGGTCGGGCACTTGGTCAGGCAGGTTGCATTGTCACAGTTGTGGCAGATGTCCTGGTTGACGACAGCCAGATGGTCGATGATCTTGATAGCTCCTTCTTCCTGGTGCGAGCAGTTACGCATGCAGGAACCGCAGCCGAGGCACAGGGCCTTGCAGTTCTTCATAGCCGGAGCGCCGAAATCTTTGGAGCTGCAGCTGATGCTGACTTTGGCACTGACCGGCAGGAGTTCGATGACGTGGTTCGGGCAAACAGAAGCGCATTTGCCGCAGCCCGTGCAGAGCGTCTTGTTGACGACAGGCAGGCCATTTTCACCCATGCTCATAGCACCGAACGGGCAGGCACGCGTGCAGTTGCCGAAGCCGAGACAGCCGAACTTACAGAATTTCGGACCCTGCTGGACGATTTTAGCAGCCGCGCAGTCATGAATACCTTTGTATTCATAAGCCAGTTTGGCAATGCCATTGCCGCCGCGGCATTTGATGTGAGCATATTTCGGTTCCGTAGCTTCAGCGACTTTGCCCGTCAATTTAGCGACGACAGCAGCGACTTCAGCTTTACCAGGAACACAGAGGTTAGGCGGAACGTTCGGATCGAGGACGACGGCTTCCGCATATTTTGCACAACCGGCGAAACCGCAGGCACCGCACTGGCCCTGAGGAAGTGCTTCTTTTACTTCGCCGATGAGCGGGTTTTCTTCCATGGCAAACTTCTTATCAGCACTTGCAAGGATAAAGCCGAAGACGATACCGATGCAGGCCATGATAACGACGGCCATGATTGCAATGAACGAGTAATCCATAATTTAATTCCAACTCCTTTGCCTTAAATCATACCGGAGAAGCCGAGGAATGCCAGGGACATCATGCCGGCGATGATGAAAGCGATCGGTGTGCCTTTCATAGCATGAGGAACATCGGCATAGTCCAATTTTTCACGGCAGCTTGCCATGAGGATCAGAGCCAGGGCGAAACCGAGGCCTGCGCCAACGGCGAAGACGATGTTTTCCAGGAAGTTATAACCGCTGGTGACACTGATAACCGGGACGGACAATACGATACAGTTCGTAGCGATCAGCATGAGGTAAATGCCCCACATGTTATACAATGTCGGCGATTCTTTCTTGATGACGATTTCCAGTAACTGTACGAAACTTGCGATCAAGATAACGAAGGAAATCGTCCGCAAGAAGGTCAGGTTAAGCGGTACGAGGACCCAGTTGTAAAGGCACCATGCCAGGATAGTACTCAAAGTGATGACGGCAGTGACGGCGAAGCCCATGCCGACAGAGGCGTTCAGGTTCTTGGAAACGCCGAAGAAGATACACAAACCGAGGAACTTGGTCAATACGAAGTTGTTAATCAAGACAGCCCCGATGAACAGCGTAAAGTATTCCATTATCCTTCACTCCCTTTCAGTTGTCTCTGTCTTTCAACATGTTCATTCCAGATCTTGAAGCCGGCCATGATGAAACCGATGAGCATGAAGGCTCCAGGCGGCAATGCCATGATCAGAGCAGGCTGATAGGACGGACCGAAGACTTCCATGCCAAAGAAGGTGCCGTTGCCGAGGATTTCACGGACGAAGGAAATCATGAACATAGCAATGGTGAAGCCAATGCCCATGCCCATGCCGTCGAGGAAGGAAACGACGACGCCGTTTTTCGATGCAACCGATTCAGCACGAGCCAGGATGATAGCAAATACGACGACCAAGTCGAGGTATACGCCCAAGGCTTTGTACAGATCCGGAGCATAGGCCTGTAAGAACAGCTGTACGCAGGTTACGATGGTAGCGATACAGGTGATGTAAACAGGGATACGGACTTTTTTGTTGATCAACTTGTGGATGATGGAAACGACTGTGTTGTTAGCCGTGATAACGAACCATACTGTGCAGCCCATGGTCAGACCATTGATGACGCTTGTCGTGACGGCAAGGCCAGGGCACAGGCTCAGGGCCAGGACGAAGTACGGGTTTTCTTCAATAATGCCTCTAGTAAATACTTTCCAA